>Ga0308163_10000124_pt1 | contig 227019 bp, 225 predicted proteins | sample PhyTR1_FD_201037 | JGI IMG/M metagenome (GOLD analysis project Ga0308163, IMG submission 201037) | Phyllosphere microbial communities from UC Gill Tract Community Farm, Albany, California, United States - DLSLT.R1 | ecosystem: Host-associated > Plants > Phyllosphere > Unclassified | place... | reverse complement strand
GGCGAAACACCTGAAGTCAGACGCCGTCTGAATTCAGTACAGAATCGGTGGAGCGGTAGTTCAGTTGGTTAGAATACCTGCCTGTCACGCAGGGGGTCGCGGGTTCGAGCCCCGTCCGTTCCGCCACTAAAACATGAAGCCCTGACTCATACGAGTCAGGGCTTTTTTGTATTTGAGTTCTTATTTGCATTTCCTTACGCACAATCCCGTCTGAATTACCCTCCTCCGATTGAAAGTACGCAGTAAAGTCCCTATAACTGATAGATGGTAAGCTCATTCAGCAGTAATAAGTACAGGCGGTAACGTGCGGAAAAAAACATATGCCATGAGATACGTAGCAGGGCAGCCAGCGGAGCAAATATTTCCGCCAGGGGCAATGCTGCATGTCGGCCAGGCATTGCCGCCCGGTGCCCCGCTAACGACCGAATCCACCCTGAAGGTACTGGTGTGGAATATCTTCAAGCAGCAGCGCGCCGAGTGGCTGTCGGTATTACAAAACTTTGGCAAAGATGCGCATCTGGTTCTACTGCAGGAGGCACAAACGACGCCTGAGCTGGTGCGTTTCGCCACCACCAATTACCTGGCGGCCGACCAGGTTCCCGCTTTTGTTCTGCCCCAGCATCCTTCTGGCGTCATGACGCTGGCTTCAGCTCATCCGGTCTATTGCTGCCCGCTGCGCGAGCGTGAACCGCTGCTGCGCCTCTCCAAGTCAGCGCTGGTCACCGCTTACCCCTTGCCGGGTGGGCAAATGCTGATGGTGGTCAATATACACGCGGTGAACTTCAGTCTGGGTATTGATGTTTACAGTAAGCAGCTAGGGCCGATCGGTGAGCAGATCTTTCACCATCAGGGCCCGGTGATCATGGCCGGCGATTTTAACGCCTGGAGTCGTCAACGCATCAATGCCCTGTATCGTTTTTCACGCGAAATGGGGCTGCGTGAGGTACGTTTCACCGACGATCACCGTCGCAAAGCCTTTGGGCGTCCGCTGGATTTCGTTTTTTATCGCGGAATGGGAGTGGCAGAAGCTTCTGTACTGGTCACCCGCGCCTCAGATCACAACCCACTGCTGGTAGAATTTAACGCTCATCCGCCATCGCTGGCATAACAGGGAAGCTTCTCGTAATGGCAACAAAACATCATGACAACGTTGATAAACAGTTCGGCGAGCAGGCTAATGCCTACCTGACCAGCGCGGTACATGCCAGCGGTCGGGATTTAGTGCGGCTGGCAGAGCGGCTGTTTGGTGCCTCAGACGCGAAAGTACTGGATATGGGCTGCGGAGCAGGGCATGCGAGCTTTGTTGCCGCTCAGCATGTCAAAGAGGTCATTGCCTACGATCTATCGGAAAAGATGCTGGCGGTAGTGCGCGAGAGTGCGGATGAGCGCGGGTATCACCACCTCAGCACGCAGCAGGGCTATGCCGAGAGCCTGCCATTTGCCGATGCCGCGTTTGATATTGTCATCAGCCGCTACTCCGCACACCACTGGCATGATGTTGGCAGTGCGCTGCGGGAGGTGTGTCGTGTGCTCAAACCCGGCGGCAGAGTGATTTTTATGGACGTCAGCGCACCGGGCAATCCGGTGCTCGATATCTGGTTACAGACGGTAGAGGCGCTACGTGATACCTCGCACGTGCGCGATTACAGCCCTGGGGAGTGGCTGACGCTAATGACCGAAGCCGGGCTGGCCGTGCAGGCTCTCTCGCAGGATAAGTTGGAGCTGGAGTTTAGCAGTTGGACAGCGCGTATGCGCACCCCTGAAGTAATGGTGCAGGCGATAAGGGCTTATCAGCAGGCAGCACCTGACGACGTCCAGAACTACTACGCTCTCAGGCCGGATGGCAGTTTCAGCACCGATATCATCTTTATCGAGGCCCTGCGGCCATAAAAAAAGCCCGTCTGGAGACGGGCTTTTTATTGGGTCTGGTATCGGACTAACTGTCAGGTGTCGCACTATTATCCACAAACAGCGTCAGCTTATCGCCGGGCTGGATGTTCTTAGCACTGTTACTGGCGACGCTATTCCAGCGCACCACATCTTTGATGTTTACGCCGTGACGTTTTGCGATACTGGCCAGAGAATCACCCTTACGTACCTGATAGGTGATGCTGTCGCCGTTATCTGCCAGTCTGTTACTGCTGCTTACGCTCAGCGTCTGCCCCGGTTTGATGCTGGCACCGCGCAAATTGTTTGCCCGCTGCAGATCTTTTACCGGAACGCCAAGACGCTTGGCAATGCCGGACAGCGTGTCACCGTTGCGCACCTTATAGGAGCCGGATGAAACGCTGTTGTTCGCAAGTGAAGTCGGCTGCACCGCTGCGATATCACCGGTCGCCAGTGAGTTACGAAGCTTAGCCACGTTGGACTTCGGTACCATAATGTAGTGAGGACCATTAGGGGCCGTTTTTCCACGCGTGTAGCCGGAGTTAAACGTCTTCATCTTGCTTAGCGACATGCCAGCCATTTCGGCTGCCTGCGTCAATTCAATCTGCTGACCCACTTCTACGCGTGCCAGAGCACGAGATTCGTTGGGTGCCGGCAGACGTATGCCATAACGCTTACTGTTCTTGAGCAGTTGCCCAAGAGCCAGCATTTTTGGCACATAGACCGTCGTTTCTTTTGGCAGCGCTAAAGACCAGAAATCCGTAGGTCGTCCACGGGCTTTATTGGCTTTCATCGCTTTCAGCACGCGTCCTTCACCGCTGTTATAGGCAGCAACCGTCAGTAACCAGTCACCGTCAAACATACCGTTAAGGCGCTGCATCATATCCAGAGCAACTTTGGTCGATGCCACAACATCGCGTCGTCCGTCATACCACTGGGTCTGCTTAAGACCATAATTTTTACCCGTCTGCGGCACGATCTGCCAGATGCCAGCGGCATTCGCAGATGATGTTGCATGAGGGTCAAAAGCGCTCTCCACTATGGGTAGTAGTACCAGTTCCATCGGCATTTTGCGTTGCTTAATTTGCTCGACAATCCAGTACATATACGGCTCTGCCCGTAATGTTACATCGTGGAGATAGCTCTTGTTCTTCAGGTATTTCTGTTTTTGTTCGCGTATCCGGTAATTATCCGGAACCTTCATCTTCAGCTCGTCGCTAATGAAATTCCACAGATCTTTGTCCTGCGCAAGCGATGTTCCATCATCCTGCCAGCGCGGCGACAACATATTATCTGAGTACTGTCCATTTTCACCTTGACCTGCCGAAGACAAACTCTGTGCATGCTGTTCCGGGATGTTAGCATCATGCCTTGATGCCTGGCACCCTACCAGCAAGACCGAGGCGAGTAATATCGCTTTAGCCTTCATGTGTGTGTCATTGGTTCCGCTTAAAAGACGAGCAATAATACGTGGTCGCTCCCCTCAGCACAACCTAAATTATCAAAAACGGTCTTTCTTCTCGCGTAGAGCCGCAAATACCTGCCACTCATGTTGCGGAGTTGTTTCTAATCCAATAGTGCGTTGTAATTCAACATCTTGCGTTCTTAAAAAAAGATTAATTTTTCGCTCAAAACCCAGTTTTGTAGGCAAACTTACCCCATTTTTTGCGCGTAACTCCTTAATTTCTCGATAGTAGCGGCTTATCTCCGCATCTTGCGGGAAAATGGCCTGCGCAAAGGTTAAATTCGATAACGTATATTCATGGGCGCAACAAACCAGAGTGTCAGCTGGCAGCTGATTAAGCTTTTGAAATGACTGAAACATCTGTTCAGCAGTGCCTTCAAACAGTCTCCCGCAGCCGGCGGAAAAGAGTGTGTCTCCGCAGAAAAGGTAAGGGAAGCTGAAATATGAGATATGTCCTAAAGTGTGGCCCGGCGTAGCATAAATGGTGAAGTTACAGCCTAAAACATCGACGCTATCACCCTCGTTGACGATCGCATTTGCCCCTTTATCTCGGGTTTCTTCCGGCCCATAAACCGTCAGGTCGGGGTAATGAGCCAGCAGCTCCGGCACACCGCCAACGTGATCGTGATGATGGTGCGTAAGCAATATCGCCACCGGCTGCCAGCGGTTTTTTGCCAGGGCACGCAGCACCGGAGCGGCCTCGCCAGGGTCGACAATCAGACAGCGGCCTGCCGCGTCGTTTAACGTCCAGATGTAGTTATCCTGAAGGGCTGGAATGCTGGTAAGATTCATATGATCGCTCCCGTATGCTCGCAATGGAAAGAAGATGGTAAAGCATGAAGCCCGCTAAAACACGTCATATTCGCCATGTGCCAGAGTCATGGTCGCAAATCCCCTGCGGTGAGTATTATCGCGATGCGCTGTCGCATCAGCTGCGCCCCAGCCTGGCTAAATTATATGGTTTTCATCTGCTGAAGGTAGGCAGTCTGAGCGCGGAAATCGATACTGAAAGCTGTGCGATTTCGCATCAGGTTAACGTTGGGTTGAGCGGGGATAATCTGCAGGTTCACGCCGACCCACTAAGCCTGCCCTTTGAGTCTAAATCGGTTGATGCCTGCCTGCTGGCCCATACGCTGGCATGGAGCAGCGATCCGCACCGCGTGTTGCGTGAGGTGGACAGGGTGTTGATCGACGACGGCTGGATGATCATCAGCGGCTTCAATATTTTCAGCGCCCTGGGAGTCGGCAAGCTCATCCCCGGCCTGCACCGTAAGGTGCCGTGGAATAGCCGGATGTTCACCCAGATGCGCCTGATGGACTGGCTGAGCCTGCTGAACTATGAGGTGATACACCGCTCGCGCTTCCAGGTACTGCCGTGGAACCGCCAGGGGGGGAAAGTAATTAGCACCCACCTGCCCGCGCTCGGCTGTTTAAACCTGATCGTCGCGCGTAAGCGTACCTTCCCACTGACCATGAACCCGGCGAAAAAGAGTGCCAGCAAGCGCCAGCTGCACGCCGTGGGTGCTACCAGCCAGTACCGGGAAGGGCGCAGAGGCTGAATGGCATAACGGGACGCCTTCTATCCCGTTCATTCCTTTTGCGTTACGCGCCGGCCTGATAACCCACATCATCAAATGTCGGATTGCCGGCAGCCGCGCGCGCCAGCTCATCGCAGCGCTCGTTTTCTACGTGGCCGGCATGCCCCTTAACCCACTTCCAGTGGATCTCGTGCGTGCTGAGCGCGCTGTCCAGCCGTTGCCATAAATCGACATTTTTAACCGGCTTCTTATCGGCAGTCTTCCAGCCGCGCTTCTTCCAGTTGTGGATCCAGCTGGTGATCCCCTGGCGCACATACTGGCTGTCGGTACTCAGCGTGACGTTACACGGCTGAGTCAGTGCTTCCAGCGCCACAATCGCCGCCATCATCTCCATGCGATTATTGGTGGTGAGATGGAAACCCGCACTGAATGTTTTTTCATGCGAGCCGTAGCGCATAATCGCGCCATAACCGCCGGGGCCTGGATTACCGAGGCACGAACCATCGGTGAAAATTTCTACCTGCTTAAGCATCTCTGGTAGACTCTCCGTAGAAAAACGCCAAGTCTGACATAAACGGGTCCTATGAGCACAGTAAATACAACGCGTCAGATCGTACTCGATACCGAAACCACCGGTATGAACATGATCGGCGTCCATTATGAAGGGCACCGCATCATTGAGATTGGTGCGGTAGAGGTGATCAACCGCCGCCTGACCGGCAACAACTTCCACGTTTACCTCAAGCCCGACCGCCTGGTGGACCCGGAAGCGTTCGGCGTTCACGGTATCGCCGACGAGTTTCTGCTGGATAAACCCACCTTCGCTGACATTGCCGACGACTTCCTTGCCTATATAAAGGGGGCGGAGTTAGTCATCCATAACGCCTCGTTCGATATCGGCTTTATGGATTACGAATTCTCCAAGCTGCAGCGCGGCATTCCGAAGACCGAAACCTTCTGCCAGATCACCGACAGCCTGGCGATGGCGCGCAAGATGTTCCCCGGCAAGCGTAACAGCCTTGATGCCATCTGCTCACGCTATGAGATAGACAACAGCAAGCGCGTCCTGCACGGCGCACTGCTTGACTCCGAAATTCTTGCAGAAGTCTTCCTGATCATGACCGGCGGGCAAACCTCGCTGGCCTTCTCGATGGAAGGGGATCGTGAAGAGCAGAGCGACGGTGAAACCATCTACCGCATCGAACGCCCCGCCTCCGGGCTGCGGGTAGTGCGCGCCAGTGAAGCCGAAGTGGCGGCACACGAGGCGCGTCTTGACCTGGTGCAGAAAAAGGGTGGCAGCTGCTTATGGCGCCCTCAGGAAGAGGCTGACGAGGTATAACGCTTTAAATTTGCATAATAAAACCGCGTGATGGTGAAAAACGCAGCAGTTGATATTAATCCACAGAAAAAGCGTTGACGAACATCTGACTGCCCCGTAATATCCGCCTCGTTCCCGACGGGGAACATCGGTGGAGCGGTAGTTCAGTTGGTTAGAATACCTGCCTGTCACGCAGGGGGTCGCGGGTTCGAGCCCCGTCCGTTCCGCCAAACATTCAGAGAAAGGCCGATTCGTAAGAATCGGCCTTTTTCGTTTCTACGCTGCACTACTCTTTCTGCATCGCCACTTTAGCGCTATAGCCTTTCGCCACGCTCGCCGCCAGCTCACCGCGCGCAATCCAGCGATAGCTCCCGGCACCCAGCGCCACACCAATAAACCAGCTAAAGTTCGCCACGGCATGCAGGGAAGGGATAAAGCTAATCACCAGGCCAATCGCCACCGACGGCAGCAGAGCAGCAATCGCTTTCGGGTTAAAGCCGCCCTTGTACCAGTAAATCCCCTTCGGCGTATCATCAAACAGGTCATCAACCGAAATCTGGCTGCGCTTAATCAGGTAGAAATCCGCCAGCAGAATGCCGAACAGTGGCCCGATAAAGGCGCCCAGCACGTCCAGCGTATAGTGGATCAGCTCCGGTGATTGGAACAGATTCCACGGCGTCAGCAGTACCGATCCGACTGCCGCAATCATCCCGCCGGTGCGGAAGCTGATTTTCTGCGGAGAACAGTTAGAGAAGTCGAACGCCGGGGAAACGAAGTTCGCCACAATATTAATACCGATGGTCGCGATGATCATCGTCAGCAGCCCAATTGCCACGGCCAGATCGTTACCCACCATGCTGACGGTTTCAATCGGGTCAGTAATCATGCGGCCAAACAGCGACTGCGTGCCGGAGACAATCACCACGGTAACGATCGAAAACAGCAGGAAGTTGAACGGCAGGCCCCAGCGGTTGCCACGGCGGATCTCGCCCAGGCTTTTACCGTAGCGCGAGAAGTCACCAAAATTAAGCAGCGGGCCGGAGAAGTAAGAGACCACAAGCGCAGTGGCGGTGATCATCTGCCAGGCTTGCTCCCCGCCGGTCAGCGATTTACTCGCCAGCGTCAGAGAGATACCGCTGAAACCCGTTTTGTATACAATCCATCCCGCCAGCGCCACCATCACCACGTACACCGCCGGACCGGCGATATCGATGAAGCGCTTGATGGCGTTCATTCCATGCCAGAACACCATCGCCTGCAGGAACCACATAATCCCGAAGCAAATCCAGCCCAGCTGCGACAGGCCCAGCCACGAAGATTGTGTCAGGGTGCTCAGCGCCGGCCAGAACTTAAGGGAGACCAGCATCAGCGCATTCGCCGCCAGGTAGGTCTGAATACCGTACCAGGCAAAAGCGATCAGACCGCGGATCACCGCCGGGATATTAGCGCCAAAAACGCCAAACGCCTGGCGGCAGATCACCGCATAAGGCACGCCAGCCATCTGACTCGGTTTCGCCACCAGATTGGCGCACAGCTGCACAATGCAGATACCGGCCAGCAGGCAAAGCAGAACCTGCCAGCTGGCGAGGCCGAGCGTAAAGAAGCTGGCCGCCACCACATAACCGCCCATGCTGTGTACATCGGACATCCAGAAAGAAAAGATGTTGTACCAGCTCCAGTTCTGGTCTCGCGTCGGCGCCAGATCCTCATTGCACAGCCTTGGGCTGTAGTTGGCATTGGCTTCAGCTGCTGCTGCCTGGGAAGACACTTCACTATTTGGCATGAAACCTGCTCCTCTGAATACAGTTATCAATAAACCGGGTTGCAGGAGACATTGCAGGATCCAGGCCAGATTGTAATTTCGTGTATACAAAAGTTGTGATTCCTGTGTACGCTTCTTGACAGAAATGATGTTGACCGGAGTAGGGGATGAAGAGTGAAAGCGGGCTGAAAACGGCCTCCGACCTGGGTGACAAGGACGAACCCATCTATCAGGCGCTGATGACCGCCATCGTTGAACATCAGTTACCACCGGGGAGCAAATTACCTGAAGAGGCGCTCTCCGAAGTCTTTGGCGTTAGCCGGACCGGCATCCGCAAAGTGCTGCAACGCCTCGCCGCAGTGCAAATGATCACGCTAACGCCCAAACGTGGTGCACAGGTTGCCACGCCAACGGTGGAAGAGGCGCAGGATATCTTCCGCACCCGCAGCCTGATTGAGTGCGCCAATCTGCCTGCCGTGCTGGCGCACTGCCAGGCACCGCATCTGGCAGCGCTGGAAAAGCTCAATCGCCAGGAGCAGCAGGCGCATGAGGATCATGACGGTGCCGCCGCCATCCGCCTCTCTGCCGCCTTCCATATTCAGCTTCAGGCTATCTCCGGCAATCAGGTACTGACCGAAATGGTGACGCGCCTGACTCAACGCTCTTCGCTGGTGGTCGCTGCCTGGGGCGCACCGTGGCAACAGGGCTGCCGTTGTGACGATCACGATCGGCTGGTCGAGCTGCTGCGCGAGAAATCCCTTACCCGCCTGACTGACTCACTACGGCAACATTTCGATCATATTGTCGCCAGTCTGCGCTTTGAACGCAGTGGCGAGACACTGCCGGACTTTGCCCGGCTCTTCGCCGCCACAGGAGCACGATCATGAACAAGCAGGTCATCCAGGTCATCAACCCCAACACCAGCCAGGCGATGACGGAAACTATCGGCGCGGCTGCGCGTGCGGTTGCAGGCGCCAATACTGAGATCCTCGCGGTCTGCCCGACGCAGGGCGTGCCCTCTATCGAAGGTCATTTTGATGAGGCCATTGCGGCGATTGGCGTACTGGAGCAGGTGAAAGCCGGGCGTGAGCAGGGCGTTAGCGGCCATGTTATCGCCTGTTTTGGCGATCCGGGGCTGCTGGCCGCGCGCGAGCTGGCGCAGGGGCCGGTGGTGGGCATTGCCGAGGCGGCGATGCATATGGCTACGCTGGTGGCGACGCGCTTTTCGGTTGTCACCACACTGCCGCGCACGCTGGTCATTGCCCGTCATCTGCTGCAGCAGTACGGTTTTGAGCATCACTGCGCGGCGCTGCACGCTATCGATCTGCCGGTGCTGTCGCTGGAAGATGGTAGCGGTATCGCCCAGGAGAAAGTACGCCAGCGCTGTATACAGGCGAAGCGCGAAGATGGCAGCGGGGCGATTGTGCTGGGCTGCGGCGGCATGGCCGATCTGGCGCAGACGCTGACGCGTGAGCTGGGGATCCCGGTGATCGACGGCGTAACAGCCGCGGTCAAAATGGTCGAGTCGCTGCTGGCGCTAGGGTTAAACACCAGCAAACACGGCGATCTTGATTACCCGATACGAAAAAATCTGTCGGGCCAGTTTGAGCGCCTAAACTAAGGCAATACCTTTCCGCGACCAGGGAGTCAAACCATGAGTGATGTACCGGAAAAGAAAGAATACAGCTTTAATAAAAACTATCCGCGTGACCTGCGCGGTTACGCCGGGAATCCTCCCCATGCCGCCTGGCCTGGCAAGGCGAAGATCGCGGTGCAGTTCGTCCTCAATTATGAAGAGGGCGCGGAAAACAACGTTCTGCACGGTGACGCCGGTTCCGAACAGTTCCTGTCCGATATTATTGGCGCAGCCAGCTATCCTGAGCGCCATATGTCGATGGACTCGCTGTATGAGTACGGTTCGCGTGCCGGTTTCTGGCGCATTCATAACGAGTTCCAGAAGCGCGGTCTGCCGCTGACGGTGTTTGGCGTGGCAATGGCGCTGGCGCGCCACCCGGAGATAGTCGCAGCGATTAAAGCCGCCGATTATGACGTGGTCAGCCACGGCTGGCGCTGGATCCACTATCAGAGCATGGATGCTAAAACCGAACGTCAGCATATGCAGCAGGCGCTGGATACCCTGACCGACCTGTTCGGCAAAACGCCGACCGGCTGGTACACCGGGCGCGACAGCCCGAACACGCGGCGTCTGGTGGTTGAGCAGGGCGGGCTGACCTACGACAGTGACTATTACGGTGACGATCTGCCGTTCTGGACCCAGGTCACCTGCCAGGATGGCACCGTGAAGCCGCATCTGGTGATCCCGTACACGCTGGAGACTAACGATATGCGCTTCGCCACGCCGCAGGGCTTTAATACCGCCGAGCAGTTTTATACTTACCTGCGCGACAGCTTTGACGTGCTGTATGAAGAGGGCGACAGCGCGCCGAAGATGTTGTCGATTGGCATGCACTGCCGCCTGCTGGGGCGCCCCGGCCGCTTCCGCGCCCTGCAGCGCTTCCTCGATCATATCCAGCAGCACGACAGAGTGTGGATCTGCACCCGTCAGCAGATTGCCGAGCACTGGGTGGCAAAACACCCGGCACCGGAAATTTAATCGATTGCGGGCGAGGTTCTCCTCGCCCTTTCAGATCGCATAATTTATAGATTGGCTGAATTACTAATTCAAAAAGTGCGGATATTTGCCGTCGGCGCTTAATTATCTAAATATTGAGCATATAGTTACTGCGGGATGCAGTTTTCATTTTTATATAAGGATGGACTATATGAATCAGAAAGAAGTTAATACCAAAATAGATAAAATCATTACTCCGCTCATTCGCTTTTGGGAGGGGAGTAACGAGCCTTGGATGGTCAAAAGTAATGTGTCGCAGTTCGTTTACAGTAATAAACGACTGCAAGGTTTTCTCGGGCTTCCAAAGGGCTTTAACATGGAAGGTCTTTACGATCGTGAGCTACCCTTGGCGATCCATGAATTTGAACCTGAGTTTCAGGCCCACGATCGTAAAGTAGAAAGTGTCAAGGATCGCGTAACATCTGTAGAAGTGCATCATTTTGACCAGCTAGATTATCTACAACCCTGGTACTCTGAAAAATTCCCCATTTTAGATGAGGATGGGACACCATTAGGCGTCATAGTACACTGTCGCCCGGTTGAATCGATATTCATCACTCGTCTGGCGAAAATTAAAATGCCCACCTCGCTGATGTTTACCCCTCCTGACGAACTATTTACCGATAAAGAGTGGGAGGTTATTTTCTACACCTGTCAGTCGTTTACACCAAAAATGATCGAAGCTGCGATTGGTGTTTCTAATCGCACGGTGGAAGATACTCTGTGTCGTATCTATAAAAAATCTGGCGTGGGTAATAAACGAGGCCTGATTGATTACTGCATTGAGCACGGCTTTAATAATTTTATTCCGCAAAGTATTTTCCAAAGCAGCGGTTCAATTATGCCATTTGAATAACCTTTGACCTCCGAACTCTGCATTCCAAAAGAAAGGATAATTGATATGAATATCAAAGAAAAGGATTCAGCAATAGAGCGAGTTATTAAGCCTTTCATCTCTTTTTGGGGCCGTGAGCCTGCTGCAATCAGTCCTCTCTCCTTGCACCCAAAGCCTCAGCGTCGCGATTTGAAAACCCACAGCGAGCACAATGTTAGCAGGGGGATGAGCTAGGCCTGAGGTAAGCCGGACGTCACGCGGCAGGGATGACGCGTGCCGAGGCGCGCAGGGAGTCTCTTTTGCCGTTCCGGCGTGCTCAGACCGGTTTGCGGACGTTTAGCGAGGGAAATAATTCATGGGGGCACTCATGAGTGTCTCCTCGCCCTTTTAGATCGCATTATTTAGAAATTGGCTGAATTACTAATTCAAAAAGTGCGGATATCTGCTGTCGGCTCTTAATTATCGCGATATTGAGCATATAGTTATTGCGGGATGCAGTTTTTCATTTTTATAGAAGGATGAACTATATGAATCAGAAAGAAGTTAATGCCAAAATCGATAAGATTATTGCTCCACTTATTCGCTTTTGGGAGGGAAGTAAAGAGCCTTGGATAGTAAGAAATAATCAGTCCCAATTTGTTTATACAAATATCCGTTTGCGTAAATTTATAGGCGTGCCGGAAAGTTTCGATATGGAGGGCCGTTATGATGGCGAGCTTCCTTTAGCGATGCATGAGTTTGAACCAGAATTTCAGGCACACGATCGCAAAGTTGAATATGAAAAAGACCGTGTTACTTCTATTGAAGTGCATAAGTTCGATGATTTAGATTATCTTCAACCATGGTACTGCGAAAAACTCCCAATTTTGGATGAAGATGGCACACCTTTAGGCGTCATCGCACACTGTCGCCCAGTTGAGTCTGTTTTCATTACGCGCCTGGCGAAAATAAAAATTCCTACTTCGTTGATGTTCACTCCACCCACTGAACTGTTCACCGACAAAGAGTGGGAGATCATTTTCTACACCTGTCAGTCGTTTACACCAAAAATGATCGAAGCTGCGATTGGTGTTTCCAACCGTACGGTGGAAGATACTCTGTGTCGTATCTATAAAAAATCTGGCGTGGGCAATAAACGAGGCCTGATTGATTACTGCATTGAGCACGGCTTTAATAATTTTATTCCGCAAAGTATTTTCCAAAGCAGCGGTTCAATTATGCCGTTTGAATAACGCTAAGCCTCCGATCTCTGCATTCCAAAAAAAGGTAATTGATATGAATATCAAGGAAAAGGATTCGGCAATAGAGCGAATTATTAAGCCTTTCATCTCTTTTTGGGAAGGAAGTAATGAACCCTGGTGGGTGAAGAACAGTAAGTCTCAGTTTGTTTATGCGAATAAGAGGATGCGAGATTTCATCGGTTTACCAGCAGGGTATGATTTACTGGGCCGTTATGATGGTGAATTACCCGTCCCTGTCAGTGAATTTGAAAAACCTTTTCAGGCTCACGATCGCATGGTTGAGAAAGTCAAAGATAGAGTGACTTCTATAGGCATCCAACGTTTTGATGGTCACGATTACCTGCAAGCCTGGTATACGGAGAAAGTTCCATTAATGGATGAGGTTGGCAATGTTCTGGGGGTAATCCCTCACTGTCGTCCAGTTGAAGCCATATTTATTACTCGTCTGGCAAAGATAAAGGTCCCAACCTCCCTGGTTTTCACCCCACCTACAGAACTGTTCACCGATAAGGAGTGGGAGATTATTTTCTACACCTGTCAGTCATTTACACCGAAAATGATCGAAGCCGCTATTGGCGTTCCCAACCGTACGGTGGAGGATATCTTATGTCGTATTTATAAAAAATCTGGTGTTGGTAATAAACGAGGCCTGATTGATTACTGTATTGAGCACGGCTTTAATAATTTTATTCCGCAAAGTATTTTCCAAAGCAGTGATTCAATTATGCCATTTGAACAATAGCCTTCTCAAAAGGGGGAGCAAATCACGCTTCCCCATCATATCTTTTCTGCATTTTCACCTTCGCCTTGCGGCGCATCTCATAACGCGTGGGCCAGATCACTTCAGGCTTGATACCCAGCGTCAGCGCAATAATTTTCTCTCCTTTTGGCCACGGTCGCGTTAGGGCATTCGCCAGCGTGCCGCCCGCCAGACCGTATGCACGGGACAGCGAGGCAATAGAGTAGCCTTTAAGACGTATAGCGCATTTTATCTCTTCGCGATGCCAGTCTTCATTAAGCGGTTTTGCTCTGGCAGCGAGGCTGGGGCGGGTGGTGGTCATGTGTCTCTCCTTTTCACATCGTTGGAAAGGGAGTTTTATCATCAGCAGGGGGACGTTGCCACCGTGTAAAGTACGGATCGTAAGGGGCCGTGAGCGGCCCCTGAAAAACGCAATTTAGCTCATCAGGCTGACCTGGGCTGCAACAATCCGCCAGCCGCAGGGTAACCTGACCCAGGTCTGCTGCTGGCGACCTATTCGTTCGCTGCCTTCACGGGTAAACTCGGTGCTGCAGACCGCAAAGTCCTCGCCGTAGCTGGTTATTACGGTGTTCTGTAGCTGGCGGTCTAAGCCGGCAGACGGGCGTGATGCGCGGAACTCTCTGATGGCATCAATACCGTACAGATTCTCCCCGGCCCCCAGGCGCACCGTACGCTCGTCATGCCAGAACAGCTCATCCAGCACCGCAACATTGTTGCTGATTAACGCCTCTTCATAGCGGTAAAACGCGGCGGTGACCTCGGCAAGAATGCCCGGGCGATCGATATATTCACTTTTCATGTTATGACTCCATGCTGGCAGGCGCGGCCTGCGCAATGCCCATCTGCTCAAGCACGCGTGCAGCTCGCAGGCAGGCTTCCTCTTTAAAGGGGGCTGCGATCAACTGTAATCCGATTGGCAGCCCCGAGGAAGTGCGCAGTGGTACGGTGGTGACGGGCAGGCCCAGGAATGAGATCGGCTGCGTCAGCATCCCCATGCTGGCGCGCACCGGCAGATCGCTGCCGTTAATGCGCATGGTTTCCTGACCAATCAGCGTAGCGCTGGTCGGCGTGGCCGGGGCGATCAGCACATCGACCTCGGCAAAGCGTGCCAGCACCTGCTGCTGAAAATGACGGCGGAAGCGCTGGGCCTGCACATACCATGCGGAGGGGATCATCGCCCCGGCCAGCAGGCGCTCGCGCGACAGCGGCTCGAAGCGCTCTGGCGAATGGCGCAGTGCGGGCAGGTAGTGATTGCCGCCCTCGGACGCCGTAATAATAAAAGCCGCCGCGCGCGCCAGTTCGGCTTCCGGCAGCACTATCTCATCATTGACGTTGAGCGCTTTCGCCGCCTGAGCCACCGCCAGCCGTGCATCGTCGTCACACCACTGCTGGAAATAGCCGCCCAGCACGCCGCAGCGCAAGCCTTCCATCCCGCGCTCCAGCAGGGGGGCGACTGGCTGCATGGCTTTCTCCGCCTGGAAACTGTCCTGCGCATCACGCCCCTGAAGCGCATCGTAGACCTGCGTCAGGTCGCTGACGCGGCGCGCAAAGGGGCCGATATGGTCGAGGCTGGCAACAAAAGGATGGCTGCCGCTGCGCGACAGGCGGCCAAAGGTCGGTTTCAGGCCGAAGATGCCGCACAGCGAAGCGGGCACGCGAATCGACCCGTTGGTATCGGTGCCGAGAGAGAAGTGGACCACTCCGGCAGCGACGGCGGCGGCAGAACCGCCGGAAGAGCCTCCGGCAATGCGCGTCAGATCGTGCGGGTTATGGGTTGCCCCGTAGTGGCTGTTTTCGGTGGTAAAACCGTAGGCGTAAGCATCCATATTGAGCATACCGGAAAGCAGGCCACCGCTGGCGGCCAGCTTATGGACCGCCCAGGCATCCTGACGCGCCGCCGTGCGGTTGCTGAACAGGCTGGCTCCCGCCAGGGTGCTGTGACCGGCCACGTCGAACAGATTTTTCACGGCATAGGGTACGGCAGCCAGCGCGGGCAGCGGCTGGCCTTCACGCTTCAGGCGATCGAGGCGGTCAGCCTCCTGTAACATGCGCTCCTGAGTGACGTGGGTCCAGGCGTTCAGCGCGGGATTATGGCGCTCAATATTTGCCAGCGTCTGGCTGGCGATATCGCGCGCGCTCAGCTCACCCGCCGCCAGCGCGCGTTTCAGTTCTGCAATCGATAAGGACGCCAGATTCATGCTTTATATACCCCCGCTACTTCAAGGCGATCGTCGAGCGGGAACGCCATCAGCGGCGCCGCCATCGCGGCAATGCGGCTAAACTGAGTCAGCAGTTCGGCGCGGCGAGTCTCGTCCAGCTCCAGCGCCAGCACCTGCTCCATCTGTGCCACGTAGGCTGCCCAGTCGGGTGTGTCTTGTTTCATGATCTCTCCCCTGTCTCTTTAAATTTTCAACTCGGTTAAAACCCGGCCGCGCTGCCGTTGCTGCGTGGGTCGAAGGCGCCTTCCAGCATGCCGTTGATGTGGCGCACAATCGCTCCGGCATGGCCGACGGCCTCGCTGAAATCCGCTAACATCTCCACCTCATGCCCCAGCTCGCGCAGCGTGGCAACGGTCTCTGCGCTGAAGCGCCCCTCCAGCTTTAACGAATCCGATGCCTGGCCCCAGGTCCGGCCCAGCAGCCAGCGCGGAGCACCGATAGCCTGTTGCAGCGCCATCCCCTGAATCACATGGCGGGTAAAAATCGCCGCCTGGGTTTGCGGCTGGCCGTCCCCGCCCATCGAGCCATACACCATGGTGCGGCCATCCGTCAGGCGCGCCGCCGCCGGATTCAGGGTATGGAAAGGCTGTTTGCCCGGTACCAGCGCCAGCAGATGCTCAGGATCGAGGCTGAAAGAGGCACCGCGGTTCTGCCAGGTGATGCCGGTACCCGGGATCACCACGCCGCTACCGAATTCATGGTAGATGCTCTGAATAAAGCTCACCGCCAGCCCGCTGCTGTCCATCACCCCCATCCACACCGTGTCGCCCGGGCCTTTGCCGGTGCCCCACGGCGCGGCGCGATCCACATCAATGCATGCAGCCAGCTGCTGCAATCGATCGCTGTCGAGCAGCGCCTGCATCTCTTCCCGCATATGCAGCGGGTCGGTGATGTGCTGGTCGCGCAGGCCAAAGGCCAGCTTAGTGGCTTCGACAATGCGGTGAATGGTTTGCGCTTCGTCAGCATCTGCCATTGCCAGATGGTCGGTAATGCCGAGGATCGCCAGCGAAACCAGGCCCTGAGTGGGCGGCGGCATATTGAATACGTCGCCGTACTGATGGCGGATGCGCAGCGGCCTGCGGCGTTTTGCCTGCTGGCGGTTGAGATCTTCCAGCGTTACCGGCATGCCAAGGCGTGACATCTCGCTGGCAATCTGGCGCGCCAGCGGACCGCGATAGAAGCTCTCCAGCCCGGCTTCTGCCAGGTGGATTAAGGTCGCCGCCAGTTCAGGCTGGGTGAAGCGGCTACCGGGGCGGGGCACTTCGCCATCGGGCAGAAAGGTCGCGGCAAAGCCGGGCTGATTAGCCAGCTCGGCATGTTTACTGGCGGTGGCCGCCGCCTGGGATTCCGTCACTGGAATTCCGTCAGCAGCATAGCGGATGGCATCGGCCAGCAGGCGCGGCAGCGGGCGCTGCTGGCCGCCCAGCTCTTTGGATACCGCCAGCGCTTCCTGCCAGCCGCTGACAGTTCCCGCTACGGTAAGTGCCGATTCAGGACCGCGATGCGGGATGGTGGCGTGGCCGTGGTAGAAATCGATTGAGGCCAGCGAACCGGCGGCACCGCTGGCGTCAATGGCGATCGGCTCGCCGTTTGGCGGCAGGATCAACCAAAAACCATCACCGCCCAAACCGTTCATATGCGGGTAGACCACGGCGATAGTGGCAGCCGCAGCAACCATCGCTTCAATGGCATTGCCGCCTTCGCGTAATACACCCAGTGCGCTTTCTGATGCCAGGTGGTGAGGGGTGACCGCCATACCCAGCGGCGCGATATTGCTTTGATTCATTCCATTCTCGTCGTCCAGATTACTGATAGCTTAATATAAGCAATAGCCGTTCCAGTTTGCCGGATGATGGACGCAGGGAATTGAAAAACTGTCGGTCAGCACCGGTTTTAACAATAAATGTTTAGTGCGCCGCGCTACAGACGGGCACGTTATTTGTATATCATCCAGACCGTGAAACAAAAGTTACAGGGCAGAAGCCATGAAGCAGCTTGATGAACGCCTGCGCAGCCATTACGCACAGCTGTCGCCGCAGGAACAGCGTATCGCCGATTTTGCCTTTGACCATTTCGACGATCTGATCAGCTATAACAGCGCGGAGCTGGCGCGCCTGAGTGGGGTCTCGAAGGCTACGGTCAGCCGCCTGTTTAAGCGCCTGGGCTATGAAAAATATAAGGATATGCGCGACGAGCTGCGTACCCTGCGCCAGAGTGGGATGCCGCTGACCGACAACCGCGATGCAGTGCAGGGCAACACGCTGCTGGCGCGCCACTACAAGCAGGAGATGGCCAACCTCACCCAGTGGGTTAACGCTATCGATACCGGGCAGTTGGGAGAGGTGGTGCAGGCGTTGTCCAACAGTAAACGCATTTTTATCATTGGCTTACGTAACGCGTATCCGGTGGCGTTGCACCTGCGACAGCAGCTGCTTCAGGCCCGCGCTCAGGTGCACTTACTGCCGCAGCCGGGCCAGACGCTTGCCGAGGAGCTGGTGGATCTCACGCCCGACGATCTGGTAGTGGTGATGGCTTTCCGCCGCCGTCCGCGCATCATCCGCCCGCTGCTGCTGCAGCTGCAGCAGAGCGGCATCCCAACGCTGGCGCTGTGCGAGCCGCAGGCGCAGGGCGTCATTGCTCTGGCGCGCTGGCAGCTCTGCGCCCCGCTCGACAGCGTTTCGGCGTTTGACAGCTACGCCGCGGCCAACAGCCTGATCAACCTGCTGGCGAATGCGGTGCTGCATGAACTGTTAAGCGATGGCCGCCAGCGCATTCATCAGATCGCCGACCTCTACAGCCAGCTGGATGAACTGGAACAGCGCTAATGGGGCACTGTTTTGGTGCTTTGCATGATTTTGGGGCGCGCCATCGCGCCCCATTTTATTCCCCATCTCCTGCCTCTGCCCACCTGTTAATCCGCCGTGTCTTCCGTGTTTTTGTTGGCTAATTGCAGGCGAATAAACGCTTTTTCCTCTCCGCTTATCGCTTAAGACCAAAAATTTATGCAGTGTGCCGCGCGCTGGCACATTAGTTGCAAATAAATTCTTTAAGAATCTTTCGTTTCATGATGTATTAACCGGGGAAGTGAAGATGAAAAAAGGTTTACTCGCATTACTTGCTGGCGCCGTGCTGTTCACTCAGACCACCGTGGCGCATGCCGACCAGCTGCAGGATATTGAAAAGCGCGGCGTTATTCGTATCGCCGTGCCGCAGGACTTCCCACCGTTTGGTTCGGTCGGTACCGATTTACAGCCGCAGGGCTACGACATTGATATGGCGAAGTATCTGGCGAAGCAGATGAAACTTAAGTTGCAGCTGGTGCCGGTCACCAGCGCTAACCGCGTTCCCTATCTGCAAACGAATAAGGTGGATTTGGTCATCTCCAGCCTTGGTAAAAACCCGGAGCGCGAGAAAGTGATCGACTTCAGCCGCGCCTATGCGCCGTTCTTCCTGGGCGTATTTGGCCCGAAAGATGGCACGTTGAAAGATGCCGCCGAGCTGAGCGGCAAATCCATCGGTGTGACGCGTGGCGCGGTGGAAGATATGGTGCTGACCGGTATTGCGCCGAAAGACGCTGAGGTGAAGCGTTATGAAGATAACAACACCACGCTCTCCGCTTATCTGTCAGGGCAGGTGCAGTACGTGGCGACCGGTAACCTGGTGGTGGCCGCGATTTCCCGCCAGAACGCCGACAAAGCGCCGGTGGCAAAATTTATGCTGAAAGACTCACCGTGCTTTATTGGCATGAAGAAAGAAGAACCGGCCCTGAAGGCCAAAGTTGATGCGCTGATCGAGCAGGCGATTCAGGACAAAACTCTGAACGGCCTCTCTGAACAGTGGTTGAAAGCACCGCTGCCGGCTGACCTCGGCGCGTAAGGGCAGACTGATGATGGGGCAACTGAATTTTCCTGCACTGTGGCCCTACTGGCCGGAACTGATTTCCGGCCTGTGGGTGACTATCCAGCTTACGGTAATGGCAACGGTAGGCGGCGTGACGCTGGGGATCTTTGGCGCTGCGCTGCGCAGCGGCAAACCGACGGTGCTCAGCCGCATTTGGGGTGTCTACGTTGAGCTGATCCGCAACACGCCGTTTGTGGTGCAGCTATTTTTTATCGTGTTTGGCTTGCCCAATCTCGGCCTGAAACTGACGGCGGGCGAAGCCGCACTGCTGGCGATGCTGATTAACCTTGGCGCTTACAGTACGGAAATTATCCGCGCCGGCATTCAGGTGACGCCGAAAGGCCAGTGGGAAGCGGGGCGCGTGCTTGGCCTGAGCCGCACGCAGACCTTTATCCGCATCGTGCTGCCGCCGTCGTTGAAACGCATTTATCCGGCGCTGGTTAGTCAGTGCATTATCGTGATGCTCGGTTCGTCGGTGGTGTCGCAGGTCTCTTATGAAGAGCTGACCTTCGCCGCCAACCTGATCCAGTCGCGCACCTTTTTGAGTTTTGAAGTCTACCTGGTGACCACGCTGATGTATCTGGCGCTGTCGATTGCCATGCGTCAGCTGCTGCTGGCAGCGGGACGGAAATGGTTTGGGGAGCAGCCATAAATGAACACCTTTACCGACTGGGACATTCTGCGCAACCTGCTGCTGGCGGCGCGCTGGACTATCGCGCTGTCATTAACCGCCTTTTTCGGCGGCACGCTGGTGGCGCTGCCGCTGGTGCTGGTGCGCCTCGGCGGGCGCGTCTGGCCTAACCGTTTCATCCGTGGCTATATTGAGCTGTTCCAGGGCACGCCGCTGCTGATGCAGCTGTTCCTCGCCTTTTTCGGCGTGGCGCTGTTCGGCATCGATGTGTCGCCGTGGACCGCCGCCTCGCTGGCCCTGACCTTTTACACCAGCGCCTTTTTGGTGGATATCTGGCACGGCAGCATCAAAGCGCTGCCAAAGGGGCAGTGGGAAGCCAGCCGCTGCCTGGGGTTAAGCTTCGGTCAGACGCTGCTGCGCGTGGTGCTGCCGCAGGCGCTGCGCATCGGGCTGGCCCCGACAGTGGGCTTTGCCGTGCAGGTGGTGAAAGGCACCGCGCTGGCTTCGATAATCGGCTTTATCGAACTGACCAAGGCGGGCACCATTCTGAATAACGTCACCTATCAACCGTTTAAAGTCTTCGGGCTGGTAGCGCTGGGCTACTTCCTGATGTGTTATCCGCTGTCGCGCTACAGCCAGTATCTGGAGAAGAAATTCAATGCCGCTCATCACCATTAATCAGGTGCAAAAATATTATGGCGACAACCACGTACTGAAAGGCGTGGATCTCGACATCGAAATGGGTGAAGTGATCTCGATTATCGGCCGCAGCGGCTCGGGGAAAAGTACCCTGCTGCGCTGCGTCAACGGTCTGGAAGGCTATCAGGAAGGCAGCATCAAACTCGGCGGCATGACCATCACCGACCGCGATTCCCAGGCGCGTGACATCAGCCGCTCAATCGGCATGGTGTTCCAGAACTTCAATCTGTTCCCGCATATGACCGCGCTGGAAAACGTGATGCTGGCGCCGCGCCGGGTACTGAAAAAAAGCGAAGCCGAGTGCCGCGAGCTGGCCACCCGGATGCTGGAAAAAGTCGGCCTCGCTGACCGTGTCGATTACTACCCGGCCAACCTTTCCGGCGGCCAGCAGCAGCGCGTGGCGATTGCCCGCGCGCTGGCGATGTCGCCGAAAGTGCTGTTATGTGATGAAATCACCTCGGCGCTCGACCCGGAGCTGGTGGGTGAGGTGCTGAAAGTGCTGGAGCAGCTGGCACAAGAGGGCATGACGCTGATTCTGGTGACGCACGAAATGAACTTTGCCCGTGAAGTGGGTGACCGCGTGGTGTTTATGCACCAGGGGCGCGTCTGGGAGCAGGGCGACAGCAAAACGGTGTTCTCCAACCCGCAAACTAATGAACTTAAACAATTTATCTCCTCGGTGCGCGGTCTTTAGGCTACTTTGTTTGCCATTTTGCACCTGGGCAGTGCTCAGAATCCTCACGTACTACGTGTACGCTCCGGTTCTTGCGCGCTGTCCGTGTGCAAACTGCCTGCACCAGTAACGCCCAAAGCGTTATCTACATATAGGAATCGATGATGGATTTATCTAAATTTAGCCAGATCAACCCGCCGCAGCGCCTGCTGATGGGGCCGGGACCGATTAACGCCGACCCGCGCGTGCTGCGCGCCATGTCCAGCCAGCTGCTGGGCCAGTACGATCCGGCGATGACGCAGTATATGAACGAAGTGATGGCGCTGTACCGTGGCGTGTTCCGCAGCGAAAACCGCTGGACGATGCTGATCGACGGTACCTCGCGCGCCGGGATTGAAGCAATCCTGCTGTCGGCGATCCGCCCTGGCGATAAGGTGCTGGTGCCGGTGTTTGGCCGCTTTGGCCACCTGCTGTGTGAGATCGCCCGCCGCTGCCGTGCGGAAGTGCACACCATTGAAGTGCCGTGGGGCGAAGTGTTCACCCCGGACCAGATTGAAGATGCGATCAAAAAAGTGCAGCCGCGCCTGCTGCTGACGGTGCAGGGCGATACCTCCACCACTATGCTGCAGCCGCTGGAAGAGTTGGGCGCCATCTGTAAAAAATATGGCGTGCTGTTCTACACCGATGCCACCGCCTCGCTGGCCGGTAACGCGCTGGAAACCGATGCCTGGGGGCTGGATGCCGTCTCTGCCGGGATGCAGAAATGCCTTTGCGGGCCGTCCGGCACCTCGCCCATTACCCTTAGCCCGGCGATGGAAGAAGCGATCCGCAAGCGCAAATGCGTGGAAGAGGGGATCCGCACCGACGCCCATCAGGACGGCGTTGACGAGATGATCTACTCCAACTATTTCGATCTCGGCATGATCATGGATTACTGGGGGCCGGAGCGCCTGAACCATCACACCGAAGCCACTTCTGCGCTGTTTGGCGCGCGCGAGTGCGCCCGCCTGATCCTCGAAGAGGGGCTGGATAACGGCATCGCCCGCCACAAGCTGCACGGTGACGCGCTGTTAAAAGGTATTCAGGGCATGGGGCTGGAGACCTTCGGCAACCTGCAGCACAAGATGAATAATGTGCTCGGCGTGATGATCCCGCAGGGCGTCAACGGCGACCAGGTGCGCAAGCTGATGCTGGAAGATTTCGGTATTGAGATCGGCACCTCATTTGGCCCGCTGATTGGCAAAGTGTGGCGCATCGGCACCATGGGCTATAACGCCCGTAAAGACTGCGTGATGCAGACCCTGAGCGCGCTGGAATCGGTGCTGACCCACCTTGGTTTCCGTACTCCCCAGGGCGCTGCCATGCAGGCCGCCTGGGATCACTACAGCGGGAGCCGCTAATGAACGCCTGCCTGATGAATGCCCCGGCGGCAGCGATTGCCGCCGAGCGCGTTATGTCCCGCTGCGATGCGCTGGCTGAAATCAGTGAAACCCCGGAATACCTCACCCGCGTCTATCTGTCGCCGGAGCATCTGCGCGCCAACGCGCTGGTCGGCAAGTGGATGAAGGCAGCGGGCATGCAGGTGTGGCAGGACAGCGTCGGCAATATCTGCGGCCGCTATGAAGGGCAGGAGACGGGCGCTAAAGCGCTGCTGCTCGGCTCACACCTGGATACCGTGCGCAATGCCGGGCGCTACGACGGCATGCTCGGCGTGCTGACGGCGATTGAGACCGTGCAGTATCTGCACGATCGCGGTGAGCGCCTGCCGTTAGCCATTGAGATTATCGGCTTCGCCGACGAAGAGGGCACGCGCTTCGGCATCACCCTGCTCGGCAGCCGTGGCCTGACCGGGACCTGGCCGGAAAGCTGGGTTACGCATCCGGACGGTAACAGCATTACCGTCGGCCAGGCGATGCGCGATATCGGCCTCAATCCCGATCGCATCTGGCAGGCCGCGCGCGACGCGGAAGATTTCGTTGCCTATCTCGAACTGCATATCGAGCAGGGGCCATGTCTTGAGCAGGAGCAGCTGGCACTGGGCGTGGTGACGGCGATTAACGGCGCACGCCGCCTTAACTGCCGCTTTATCGGCGAAGCCGGGCACGCCGGGACGGTGCCGATGAGCCATCGTAAAGACGCGCTGGCCGCCGCCGCCGAATGGATGGTGTTTATCGAACAGCGCACGCCGCAGCACAACCCGCAGCTGGTGGCGACGGTCGGCACACTGCAGTGCCATCCGGGGGCGGTGAACGTCATTCCCGGTGAGGTGGCGCTGACGCTTGATGTGCGCGGCCCGGAAGACCAGGCGCTGAGTGAGCTGCTCTCCGAGCTGCTTACCCAGGGTGAAGCCATTGCCCTGCGCCGTGGCCTGAGCTTCAGCGCCGAAGAGTATTACCAGATCCCGGCAACGCGCTGTGATGATGCTTTGCAGGCCGCGTTAACCCAGGCAGTCAACAGCGTGCAGGGGCGCAGCCTGTCACTGCCGAGCGGTGCAGGTCACGATGCCATCGCCATCGCCGAGCGCTGGCCGGTGGGCATGCTCTTTGTGCGCTGCGACCGTGGCATCAGTCATCATCCGGCAGAGTCGGTGACCACGCAAGATGTGGCGCAGGCGGTGCAGGCCTATGTACAGGCGGTGAATGCGCTGGCCTGTAGCCAGTCAGCGTAGGGTCGAGGCGTGCCGCGACCGCCATAACGGAGGCGAATGATGAAGTTAACAGAGTTCAACCAGGCCAGCGCCGCCGCTGCCCGGCACAGTATTGCACACTGCGTGGCGCTGCCAGACTGGTCCGCCGCGCTGGTGAATGGGCGGCCGTACTCGTCGCTTGATGAGCTGCTGGCCGGGGGCGAGCTGCTGGCGCAGGAGTGGGATGGCGCCGCACTCAATCAGGCGCTCTCAGCGCACCCGCGCATCGGCGAGCGTGCGGCAGGCGGCGGGAAAGAAGCCGCGATGTCCGGCAGCGAACAGAGCCAGGTCAACAGCGCGGATGCCCGGCTGGCAGAGGCGTTACGCGCGGGGAATGCGGCCTATGAACAGCGCTTTGGCCGGGTGTTCCTGATCCGTGCCAAAGGGCGCAGCGGTGAGCAGATCCTCGCCGAGCTGCAGCGCCGCCTGAACAACAATGCAGAGCAGGAGGAGCGCGAAGCCCTTGCCCAGCTGAGTGAAATCACCCTTTTACGACTGCAGGAGGCGTTTCAGTGAGCACCATTACCACACATATCCTGGATACCGCGCTGGGCAAACCGGCGGCAGGGGTGACCATCGCCCTTGAACAGCAGGGCAGCGAAGGCTGGCAGCCGCTGGCCAGTGGCGTCACCAATGGTGATGGCCGCCTCAGCGACCTGACTCCGCAGCCGCTGGCGCCGGGCCACTACCGCCTGACGGCAGAGATTGGTGACTATTTTGCCGCCGGCGGGCGTGAAACCCTGTACGTCAATGCGCAGATCAATTTCGTGATTGCCGCCACCGGCAGCCATTACCACTTACCCTTTGTGATCACCCCGTGGTCGTGGTCCACCTACCGCGGTAGTTAAATCCCGGGCGAGGCAAGCCATCGCCCCTACAACGTCTGTCAGGACGTGTTTTTCGTAGGGGGCAGGCATGCCTGACCCGTCTTACAGCAAATACAAAAGGCACTATTATGAGCGTCAGGCCAGAAGATACGCGTTATCCGGCAGGCAAGGCTTTTGCCTGGGGTTTACAACATGTTCTCACCATGTACGGCGGCATTATTGCGCCGCCGCTGATTATCGGCGCCGCTGCCGGGCTGAACGCCGCACAGCTGGGCGTGCTGGTGACGGCTGCACTGTTCGTCAGCGGCTGCGCCACGCTGCTGCAGGCGCTGGGCGTGCCGGGCTTCGGTTCGCGCCTGCCGCTGGTACAGGGGGTCTCCTTTGCCGGTGTGGCGACGATGGTGACGCTGGTGACCGGTGGCGGTGGGCTGCCGGTGGTGTTTGGCGCGGTGATCGCCTCCTCGCTGATCGGCCTGCTCATCGCCCCGCTGTTTGCTCACATCATCCGCTTCTTCCCCCCGGTGGTGACCGGGACCGTCATTACGGCGATCGGCCTGTCGCTGATGCCGGTGGCGGCCCGCTGGGCGATGGGCGGAAATCCGCAGAGCGCAGGCTGGGGTTCGACCAACAATATCGGGCTGGCGGCGGTGACGCTGGTCATGGTGCTGCTGCTTAACCGCGTCGGCAATGCGGCGGTTAAACGGCTGGCGGTGCTGCTGGCCATGGCGGCAGGCACCGGCATTGCGCTGTTTACCGGCCAGGCCGATTTCAGTCGGGTGGCGCAGGGCGACTGGCTGGCGCTGCCGGGAATACTCAGCTTCGGCATGCCGGTGTTTGACCTGGCGGCGATAGTGTCGATGACGCTGATTGTGCTGGTGCTGCTCACGGAAACCACGGCGGGGCTGATCGCCATCGGCGAGATTGTCGGCACGGATGTGGACGGTAAGCGCATCGCTCGCGGCCTGCGTGCCGATATGCTGACCAGCGCGCTGGCACCGCTGTTCAACTCCTTCCCGCAGAGTGCCTTTGCGCAAAATATCGGGCTGGTGGCAATGACCGGGGTGAAAAGTCGCTTTGTCGTTGCGGCGGGCGGGGTGATCCTGGTGCTGCTCGGCTTCTTTCCGCTGCTGGGTAGGGTGGTGGCGGCGATACCGCTGCCGGTGCTGGGTGGGGCAGGCGTGGTGCTGTTTGGTACCGTGGCGGCCAGCGGGATTCGTACGCTGGCGAAGGTGGACTACAAGGACAATATGAACCTGGTGATTGTTGCCACCTCGATTGCCTTTGGCATGATCCCGATTGTGATGCCGTCGTTCTATGACCAGTTCCCCGGCTGGGTACGTACCCTTTTCCATTCAGGCATCAGCGCCGCATGCCTGGTATCGGTCACATTGAACCTGCTGTTTAACCGGGTAAGCGAAGAAGTTGAATATCGTCGGGGCCGATCGCTTCTGTGACCGGCCCGTGACCGCGCACGAAATTAGAAACTAAAGCTGTCCGCATCGCGCCATGCCGGGAACGTCTCACGGTATTCGCGCACCTTCTCCAGCGACAGATCGGCATCGAGCCGCGCTGGCTGATGCGGCTCACCGGCAGCGAGGATCTCACCCAGCGGGCTGATAATCCGGCTGTCGCCGCTGTACTGATGGCCGTTGCCGTCCGTGCCGACGCGGTTACAGCCGGCAACATAGGCCTGGTTCTCTATCGCCCGCGCCTGCAACAGCGCCTGCCAGTGCAGCGCGCGCGGGGCCGGCCAGTTAGCGACGTAGAGCGCCAGGTCATAATCGTTCTGATTACGCGAGAAGACCGGGAAGCGCAGGTCGTAACACACCTGTGGCAGAATGCGCCAGCCGCGCCACTCGATAATTTCACGCCGCTCGCCCGCCAGATAATGCTCGTGTTCACCCGCCATGCGGAACAGATGGCGCTTGTCGTAATGATGCACCGTACCGTTTGGCTCGACCAGCAAAAAGCGGTTTACCGCGCCTTTTTCCGTCTGCAGTGCGGCGCTGCCCGCCACCATCGCGTGGGCCACTTTGGCTTTGGCCTGCAGCCAGCTCACTACCTGTGCTTCCGGCAGCGAGCTTTTCGCCGCTTCCATCGCAAAACCGGTGGTGAACATCTCCGGCAGGATAATCAGGTCACGGCCGTCGATTCCGGCCAGCAGTTCGTCGAAAAAGCGCAGGTTGGCTGCGCCGTCCATCCACTCCAGCGGTTGCTGAAGTACGGTTATTTTCAAAGTTGACACAGGCGCTCCGCAGCAGCGTCCAGCGTGGCTTCCTGTTTAGCGAAGCACAGGCGGATCAGTTTATGGGGGAAGGCGTCGGCGCAGAATACCGACAGCGGAATTGCCGCGACGCCCACTTCTTTTGTCAGCCACTGGCAGAATGCCACATCGTCGAGATCGGAGATAGCGCTGTAGTCCGCCAGCAGGAAGTAGGTGCCTTCGCACGGCAGGATCTCAAAGCGGCTGGTCGCCAGCGCCTGCACGAAGCGATCGCGGCGCGCGCGGTAGAATGCCGACAGCTCGCGGTAGTGCTCCGGCTCCTGCTCCAGCATATCGGCAATCGCCAGCTGTGCCGGAGTGTTTACCGAGAAGGTCAGATACTGATGCACCTTGCGCACTTCTGCACTTAACGCCGTGGGAGCCACGCAGTAGCCGACTTTCCAGCCGGTCATATGGAAGGTTTTACCAAATGAAGAGACCGCAATCGCCCGCGCGCGCAGCTGTGGATGTGCCAGCACGCTGGCGTGGCCGAGCTGATCAAAACAGATATGCTCGTACACTTCATCGCTCAGCACGTAGATTTCCTGCTGCGCAATCGCCTGCCACAGCGCGGCAAAATCCGCTTGCTGCCAGACGGTGGCCGACGGGTTGTGCGGCGTGTTGAGGATCACCAGCCGGGTTTTGTCCGACAGCAGGGCCTCGAACTGCGCCCAGTCAACGCGAAAGCCCGGCGGCTGCAGCGCAATGCGCTTCATGACGCCGCCCGCCAGCGTCACTGCCGGGGCATAACTGTCGTAGCTCGGGTCAAAACAGATCACTTCATCACCCGGGCGCACCAGCGCGGTGATGGCAGCAAACAGCGCTTCGGTCGCGCCGGAGGTGACGGTAACGTGGCTATTGGCGTCCGGCTGGTAGCCGTACAGCTCGGCGGTTTTTTTCGCAATCGCCTCGCGCAGCGGGGCAACGCCAGTCATTGGCGCATACTGGTTCGCCCCCTGGCTGACGTGGTGGGCCAGGCGCTGCTGCAGATATTGCGGGCCGTCAAAATCGGGGAATCCCTGCGACAGATTAATGGCGTTATGCTGCTGCGCCAGCGTGCTCATCTGCGTGAATATAGTGGTGCCCAGCGCGGGCAGCTTGCTCTCTGGGGTGAACGACGTCTGGCTCATGGATCTCAACCCTTACAGTGCGGTTTTATGATGTTGGACTCCGAATATAACACGGTGATAGTATTTGGCAATCAAGACGCTTAGACGTCTATAACCATCCTTATCATCTTTCACACTAAGGAAAGAGATGACGCAAAGCTCTCAGTTAGATCAATTAGTTGCTGCCTGTCACTGGATTGGCGCGCGCGGCTGGGCGCCCGCCACCGGGGGCAATATGTCTGTGCGCCAGGATGCGCAGCACTGCCTGCTGAGTGAGTCGGGCAAAGACAAAGGCAGCCTGACGCGTGACGACTTTATCCAGGTAGAGATCGCCACTAATCACGTACCGTCCGGGCGCAAACCCTCGGCGGAAACCGGGCTGCATACCTTAATCTATCGCCTGTTCCCGCAGGCAGGCGCGGTGCTGCATACGCATACGGTGAACTCCACCGTGCTGTCGCGCGTGGAGAAAGGCGCGGCGCTGGCGCTGCAGGGCTACGAGATGCAGAAAACCCTCGCCGGGCAGAGTTCGCACCTCGACTGCGTGCCGATTGCCCTGTTCGACAACGATCAGGATATCGACGGGCTGGCGCAGCGCATTGAGCAGTTCGCCGCCACCACGCCGCTGCGCTACGGCTTCCTGCTGCGCGGCCACGGGCTGACCTGCTGGGGCAAAGACGTGAATGAAGCGCGTCGACATCTTGAAGGGCTGGAGTTTTTGTTCCAGTGTGAATTACAACGCCGCGTACTGGAGAGAACATGATCCGCGCCATCATCACCGATATTGAAGGCACCACCAGCGATATTCGCTTTGTGCACAACGTGTTATTCCCCTTCGCGCGTGAAAACCTGCCCGGCTTTATCGCCGCCAACCAGCATCAGCCAGCCGTGGCGCAGGCGCTTGACGATCTGCGAGCCGAAGTGGATCGGCCGCAGGCCAGCAGCGAAGAGCTGGTGGAGGTGCTGTTCGGTTTTATGGATCAGGATCGTAAATCCACCGCGCTGAAAGCATTGCAGGGCATGATCTGGCGTGCCGGCTATGAGAACGGCAGCTTTACCGGCCATCTGTATGACGATGTATTGCCCGCCTTAAAACGCTGGCAGCAGCAGGGTATCGCGCTGTATGTTTATTCATCCGGATCCGTAGCAGCGCAGAAATTGTTATTTGGCTACAGCGACGCGGGTGATATCACTGGACTGTTCAGCGGCTATTTTGATACCCACGTCGGCGCCAAGCGCGAGGTGCAGTCGTACCGCAATATCGCCAGCCAGATCGGGCTGCCGCCGCAGGAATTGCTGTTTTTATCCGATATTCATCAGGAGCTGGATGCCGCACAGGAAGCGGGCTGGAATACCGTGCAGTTAATACGCGGCGCACATGACAGCGAGAGCCGTCATCGTCAGGTCGCCGGTTTTGATCAGATTAACCAGGAACTGTAAAACTCATGAGCGCACTGACTATTTTTACCGAAACCGAAGCCACCACCCCGGTCTGGCACAGCACCGAGGCGGCAGAGATTGCGCAAAAGCTCAATGCCAAAGAAGTACGCTTTGAGCGCTGGGAAGCCGACCGCGATCTGGGTGAAAACCCGGATGCCGATACGGTGATCGAGGCGTATCAGCACGCGATCGATCGGCTGGTGGCAGAGAAGGGCTATCAGAGCTGGGATGTGATCAGCATGCGCGCGGATAATCCGCAGAAAGAGGTGCTGCGCAGCAAGTTTCTCTCTGAGCACACTCACGGTGAAGATGAAGTGCGTTTTTTTGTCGAGGGCGCGGGGCTGTTCTGCCTGCATCTCGACGGGCATATCTACCAGATCCTGTGCGAGAAGAACGATCTGATCTCGGTTCCCGCAGGCACGCCGCACTGGTTTGATATGGGATCGTCGCCGAACTTTACCGCGATCCGAATTTTTGATAATCAGGAAGGTTGGATCGCGAAGTTCACCGGTGACAATATTGCAGATGCCTATCCGCGCTTACCTTAATACGGGTGGTTGATGCGGGCTGCCCCGTAACTGCTGCGGGCGGACCGAAAAAGAGGGTCCGCCCCTACAAAACCGTAGGGGTCGACCTTTTTTCCGGTCGACCCGAGTTGATGATTTGCAGTATTGCAATGGAGACCTTTTTTCCGGTCGACCCGTGTTGATGATTTAACCGCGTGGCTGAAACACGCCCGCTTTGACATCCTCGGGCGTTACCACCCCGGTATCCAGCACCCAACCGCTGATCAATGACGCTGGCGTCACATCGAACGCCGGGTTGTACACCTGCGCATTTTCCGGCGCCCACTGCACCTCACCAAAACTGCCCGCCACGCCGGTCACTTCACTGGCGGCGCGCTGCTCGATAGGGATGGCAGAGCCGTCCGGACATGCGCGATCCAGCGTGGTGTGCGGTGCGGCGACGTAAAACGGCACGTTGTGATAGTGGGCCAGCACGGCAAGGCTGTAAGTGCCAATCTTGTTCGCCACGTCCCCATTGGCGGCAATGCGGTCCGCGCCAACCCAGATGGCATCGACTCTGTTCTGCGCCATCAGGCTGGCCGCCATTGAATCGCAGATCAGATGGTAGGGCACGCCCAGCTCGCCCAGTTCCCACGCCGTCAGGCGGCCACCCTGCAGCAGTGGGCGGGTTTCATCCACCCAGACGCTGCTCACCAGCCCCTGCTGCCAGCCGCGGGCAATCACGCCCAGCGCGGTGCCAACGCCTGCTGTCGCCAGGCCGCCGGTGTTGCAGTGGGTCAGCAGGCGGCTGCCGGGAGTAATCAGCGCACTACCCGCGAGGGCAATGCTGTCACACAGCGCTTTATCCTCTTCCACCAGGCGAAGCGCCTCCGCACTCAGCGCGCTGACAAAATCAGGCTGTGCCAGCGCCAGCTTCATGCGGTCGAGATTGTTCATCAGGTTAACCGCCGTCGGGCGCGCAGCCCGCAGGACCTCCAGTGAGGTTGCCAGCTCGGCCTGCGCCATGCCGTTTTCCGCCAGCAGCGCCAGCAGCAGGCTGGCCGACAGGCCAATCAGCGGCGCACCGCGCACGCGCAGCGCTTTGATATGGCCAACCAGCGTGGCAACGTCCGGCGTTGGGCACCAGATCTTTTGCTGCGGCAGAGCCTGCTGGTCAAGGATCCAGAGCTGATTATCACGAACCTGTAAGCTGGTGGTGCTGAGTGTCTGCATGGTTAAATCCTGGTTGCTTTAATGCGTCATATTGTGCCAACATGCATAACGGATGTATAGACGTCTGAACGGCTTATTACAACGAAACGTGTCTTATTTTGAGGGTCAGGTCAATGTCGCAATATCGTACGTTCACCGCAGCGGATGCCGTGGAATATGCTCGCCAGTTCGGCGGCGTGGATAATCCCAACAGTCTGGTTGATTCGCTGGAAGTGGGCGATGGAAATCTTAATCTGGTATTTAAGATTTTCGATACGAATGGCATCAGCCGCGTCATCGTCAAGCAGGCGCTGCCTTACGTGCGCTGCGTCGGCGAGTCCTGGCCTTTAACCCTTGACCGCGCGCGGCTGGAAGCGGAAGTGCTGATCGAACACGGCAAATTCTGCCCGCTGCACACGGTGAATATTCTGCATTACGATGCCGAGCTGGCGGTGATGGTGATGGAAGATCTCTCCGATCATGCCATCTGGCGCGGCGAGCTGGTCAAAGGCGTGGAGTATCCGCAGGCGGCAGGGCAGCTGGGCGAATACCTCGCCCAGACGCTGTTCCACACTTCCGATTTCTTCCAGCATCCTTACCAGAAAAAAGCTGACGTGGTGCGCTTCACTAATCCGGAGCTGTGCGACATCACCGAAGAGCTGTTCTTCAACGAACCGTATGAAGTGCACGAGCGCAACGCCTATCCGCGCGCGCTGGAGCCGCTGGCACAGGCGCTGCGTGATGATGCCGAGCTGCGCGTGGCGGTGGGTGGGCTGAAGCACCGCTTCTACTGCCATGCCGAAGCGCTGCTGCACGGGGATGTGCACAGCGGTTCGATCTTCGTGGCAGAAGGGCGCCTCAAGGTGATTGATGCCGAGTTCGGCTTCTACGGCCCGATGGGCTTTGATATCGGCAGCGCGCTGGGCAATCTGCTTATCAGCTACTGCGCGGCCCCTGGCCTGCTGGCCCCGCGTGAAGCGGCCGCTGCGCGTGAAAATCGGCTGAAAGACGTGCGTGAAGTTTGGCTGAGCTTTGCCGGGCGCTTCCTGGCGCTGGCGGCGGAGAAGAGCCGTGACCGCGCGCTGGCCGTTCCGGGGTATGCGCAGGCATTCCTCGATAAAGTGTGGCGTGACACCATTGGCTACTGTGGCACCGAAGTGATCCGCCGTACCGTCGGCATGTCGCAGGTGGCGGATATTAAGCAGATTAGCGATGAAGGGATGCGCGTCGAGTGTGTGCGTCAGGCGATCACGCTGGGCCGTAGCCTGATCCTGCTGGCTGACCACGTGGCGGATATTGATGCGCTGATTGCGCGCATTCGCCAGAACGGGTAATGCAAATAGACGGGGCGACCAGATGGTCGCCCCGTTTAATTACGCCGCTTCAATCTTTCGCTGCGGCTGCTCCTCTTTCACCGGCTGGGTTGCCAGCGCATCGGCAGCAAACTCATCGACGTTAATCGAACGCAGGCGGCTGGCTTCGGCGCGGATCAGCACGTCGGCCTCCTCCTGAGTCACCCATCCTTTCTCTAATCCTTCGGCCGCCAGTGCATCAAGGCGGGTAAAGGAGAGGTGTTTTTTCTGCTGTTTACACAGGCGGTCATGGATAACTTCCGCCGCCATCACATGCTGCAGCGCCTCTTCCAGCTGGCCTGCCGGATTATGCTCGCTCGGCGTCAGATACTGACCGCGACCGAGGCGGCTACGGGTGGCGGAAGGAATTTGCAGAATGCGTGCCAGCTGGTGATCGAGACGGTCCGACGGCGCCCGGCAGTGGCGCCCGGTCGGGAACACCACCACGCGCATCAGTCCGGCCACCAGGCGGTTAGGGAAGTTACGCAGCAGGTCGTCAATCGCCCCTTCTGCCTGATTCAGCGCATCCTGCACGCCCCAGTGCAGCAGCGGCAGATCGGCTTCGTTACGGCCCTCATCCTCATAGCGTTTCAGCGCGGCAGAGGCCAGATAAAGCTGGCTCAGCACATCGCCCAGGCGCGCCGAGATCCGTTCGCGGCGTTTCAGGCTACCGCCCAGCACCGACATCGACACATCCGACAGCAGGGCGAGGTTGGCGCTGATGCGGTTAAGATGCTGATAGTAGCGGCGCGTAGCGTCACGGGTTGGCGTGGCGCTGGTCAGGCCGCCGGTCAGGCCCAGCCAGAAGCTGCGCATTTTGTTGCTGCCGACGTGGCCGATATGGCTGAACAGCGCCTTATCAAAGGCCACCACGTTGTTGCTCTGCGCCGCAGCCATCTCGTCCAGCACGTAAGGATGGCAGCGAATCGCCCCCTGGCCGAAGATAATCATGCTGCGGGTCAGAATGTTGGCGCCTTCCACGGTAATGGCAATCGGTGCGCCCTGATAAGCGCGGGCGAGGAAGTTGCTGTTACCGAGCATAATGCCTTTACCGCCAGCAATATCCATCGCATCGACGATTGCCCGCTGGCCGCGGTGGGTACAGTGATATTTCACGATGGCCGACAGCACCGCCGGTTTTTCGCCGAGCATAATCCCACTGGTGATCAATGAGGCAGCGGCATCCATCACGTAAGCATTACCGGCAATGCGCGCCAGCGGCTCTTCAATCCCTTCCATCTTGCCAATCGGCAGGCGGAACTGACGGCGAATATGGGAGTAAGCCCCAATCGCCATCGCAATGCTTTTCAGGCTGCCGGTGGAGTTCGACGGCAGGGTGATACCGCGCCCGACGGACAGGCACTCAACCAGCATGCGCCAGCCCTGACCCGCCATTGACGGCCCGCCGATAATAAAATCGATGGGGACAAAGATATCCTGACCGCGCGTCGGGCCGTTCTGGAACGGCACGTTAAGCGGGAAGTGGCGCTGGCCAATTTCGACGCCTGGCGTCTGGGTTGGGATCAGCGCACAGGTGATACCCAGTTCAACCGTATCCCCCAGCAGGCGCTCCGGATCCGAGAGTTTAAACGCCAGGCCGAGCACGGTGGCGATAGGCGCGAGGGTGATATAGCGTTTATTCCAGGTCAGGCGCATACCCAGCACCTGTTGACCCTGCCAGTCACCCATGCACACTACGCCAACGTCCGGGATAGCACCGGCATCAGAACCCGCTTCCGGGCTGGTCAGGGCAAAGCAGGGGATCTCCTGACCGCGTGCCAGGCGTGGCAGATAGTGATCTTTCTGCTGTTCGGTGCCGTAGTGCTGCAGCAGCTCGCCTGGGCCAAGGGAGTTTGGCACGCCGACGGTAATCGCCAGGATACCGGAAACCCCGGCCAGCTTTTGCAGCACCCGCGCCTGAGCGTAAGCCGAGAACTCCAGCCCGCCGTACTCTTTCTTGATGATCATCGCGAAGAAGCGGTGCTGCTTCAGGTAAGCCCACAGCTCTGGCGGCAGGTCGGCCATTTCGTGAGTGATCTGGAAATCATTCGCCATGCGGCAGGCTTCTTCCACCGGGCCATCGATAAATGCCTGCTCTTCCGCCGTCAGCTTAGGTTGCGGATAGTTATGCAGTTTTTTCCAGTCCGGCGCGCCGCGGAACAGATCGCCTTCCCACCAGGTGGTCCCGGCGTCGATGGCTTCTTTCTCCGTGCGTGACATTGGCGGCATCACTTTCTGGAAGGTTTTTAGCGTCGGTTTGCTAAACAGCGCACGGCGCATCGGCAGGAGATTGAACGGCAGCAGGATAAGCGCCAGTGGCAGCAGCAGCCACAGGCTCCACAGCCCGGAAAAACCGAGAGCTGCGGTCCATATCAGCAGGATAGCGCTACCTGCCAGCAGGTTGACGCGGTGATAAAATAGCGCGCCGATCAGTACGATCGTCGCCACAATGCTGAGAACCATCATAACGTGTGCTCCGTAAGTAGTAAGAGGTCCGACCTGTTGGTTATATGTTTAGATTATCATCACTGCGGCCGCAATCTGTTTACATAATAATTACAACCTGGCTCACAAAGCGGCGGCACAAAGCGTTAATCCCCCAGGCTGTCGGGGAGATCGCTTCCCGCTTAACGGGCAACTTGATAAACTCCGGCGGTAACTCTTTCCTAAAAAGGACATCCCCTATGTACCAGGACCTCATTCGCGCCGAGCTGAACGAAGCGGCAGACACGCTGAATAAATTTCTAAGCGAAGATGCAAATATCGAGTCGATTCAGCGTGCGGCGGTTTTACTGGCTGACTCATTCAAAGCGGGCGGGAAAGTGCTCTCCTGCGGTAACGGCGGTTCCCACTGTGACGCGATGCACTTCGCCGAAGAGCTGACCGGCCGCTACCGCGAAAACCGTCCGGGCTACCCGGCGATCGCCATTTCAGATGTCAGCCACCTCTCCTGCGTCAGCAACGATTTTGGCTACGATTTTGTCTTCTCGCGCTATGTTGAAGCGGTAGGGCGCGCGGGGGATGTACTGCTGGGGATCTCCACTTCCGGCAACTCGGCCAACATCATCAAAGCGGTTGAAGCGGCGCGTGCGCAGGGGATGAAAGTGATCACCCTGACCGGTAAAGATGGCGGTAAAATGGACGGCGTGGCCGACGTAGAAATCCGCGTACCGCACTTTGGCTATGCCGACCGCATTCAGGAGATCCACATTAAGGTGATTCATATCCTGATGCTGTTGATCGAAAAAGAGATGGTCAAATAATCCTCGTTATCTTTCACGCCGCCAGTGCGTGGGCTGCTCTCGCGAACCCCGGTTACTTACTGATGTAAGCTTCCGGGGATTCACTTGCTTGCCGCCTGCCTGCAGCGCGAAATAGTGAGGGGATTGGATCTGCATCTAATTTTCACTGAGGTAATTCTATGTGCGAACTGCTCGGGATGAGCGCCAATGTCCCGACGGACATCTGTTTTAGCTTTACCGGGCTGGTGCAGCGCGGGGGAGGAACGGGTCCGCATAAAGATGGCTGGGGCATTACCTTTTATGAAGGAAAGGGCTGCCGCACATTTAAAGATCCACAGCCCAGCTTCCAGTCGCCGATTGCGCGCCTGGTGCAGGAGTACCCGATTAAATCCTGTTCGGTAGTGGCGCATATTCGCCAGGCCAACCGCGGGGAAGTGTCGCTGGAAAACACCCATCCATTTACCCGTGAGCTGTGGGGCCGCAACTGGACCTATGCCCACAACGGGCAGCTGAAGGGGTATAAAAACCTCGATACCGGCCCCCATCGTCCGATTGGTGAAACCGACAGTGAACTGGCATTCTGCTGGCTACTGCACAAGCTGACCACGCGCTATCCGCGCACGCCAGGCAACTGGCCGGCGGTATTCCGCTATATCGCCGAACTGGCGGGTGAACTGCGTGGGAAGGGGGTATTTAATATGCTGCTGTCGGACGGGCGCTATCTGATGGCGTTCTGCTCGACCAATCTGTTCTGGATCACCCGGCGCGCGCCGTTTGGCAAAGCCAAGCTGCTGGATCAGGATGTGGAGATTGATTTTCAGAAGCAGACCACACCGAACGATGTGGTCACCGTGGTCGCCACCCAGCCGCTAACGGCGAATGAAACCTGGCACAAGATTGCGCCAGGCGAGTGGGCGTTATTTTGCCTGGGTGAGCGCGAGCGCTGAGTCAGGTGCCGTTGTGCCGTTCGACATTGGGCGGCTCAACACATATTTGCCATCGCTGACGCTGACAAACGGCGGCTGCTTCGTCTGCACGAACTGCGCATATCCCGGCTGTAGCTGTTTCCAGAAATTGTAATAGGTTGAGTAGCGGTGGCGCTGCATATTACTTTCCGTCATGCGGAATGGATAGATGCTCACCTCAACACGCGGCTGGCCATTGCGCAGTGCGGCTTCCACATAGTGATAAATCTCATCCATATAGGCATCGGTCATGGCATAGCAGCCAATCGACACGCAGTTGCCGTGGATCATCAGATATTTCCCCTGATAACCCTGCTGACGATCGTACTCATTCGGGAAACCGACGTTAATTGCCCGGTAGAAGCGGCTATCAGGCTTCAGCTGGGAGAGCCCCACGCTGTAGAAACCTTCCGGGCTTTTGAAATCACCCTGCACGCGTTTTGGCCCAAGGCCGCCGGAGAAATTACAGATGCGATAACTGTTGAGCAGGCGATATTCGTTGCCGATCTTGCCGTAAAGCTCAAGCGTGCGCTCTTCTTTGAAAATTTGCAGATACACGGGGGTGCCGAGTAATTGTTTCTTTAACTCTTTGCTTACCGGCGCCAGAGGGGTAACCGCATCGGGTACGCTGGCGAAGACAACGGCTGGCAGAAAAATCATCGCAAACAGCAGTGCGATTTTGCCCATTCTGTTTCCCTTGAAAAGTAGGGGTGGAAAGCAACGCCGGAAGGCGTCTGTTAACTGACAATATAGGACGAATCCACTATCGCTGCGTCACATTAGCATTGTCTATTTTTTTAGCAAGATAGTGAAGGATAAAAAGCGGCAATTTAGTGATGATCGACGTTTATGCGCTGCATTGAACTCTGCAAAATTGACTGTATACTTATCCAGTATCGTCGGAGGGGGTTATGCGTAAAATTATTCACGTGGATATGGACTGCTTTTTCGCCGCAGTGGAAATGCGCGATAATCCGTCCCTGCGCGACATTCCCATCGCCATTGGCGGCAGCGAAAAACAGCGCGGCGTGATCAGCACCGCGAACTACCCGGCACGTAAATATGGCGTACACAGCGCGATGTCCACTGCGATGGCGCTGAAGCTCTGCCCGCACCTGACGGTGATCCCCGGCCGCTATGAAGCTTATAAAGAAGCCAGCGCGCATATTCGCGACATCTTCTCACGTTTTACCCCGCTGATTGAGCCGCTGTCGCTGGATGAAGCCTATCTCGATGTCTCCGACAGTGTGCACTGCCACGGCTCCGCCACCCTGATCGCCCGCCAGATCCGCGACACTATTCAGCAGGAGCTTAATCTCACCGCTTCGGCAGGCGTGGCGCCGGTCAAGTTTCTGGCTAAAATCGCCTCCGATTTAAACAAGCCCAACGGCCAGTTTGTCATCACCCCCGATGAAATGGCGCCGTTCCTGCTGACGCTGCCGCTGGCAAAGATCCCAGGCGTGGGGAAAGTCACCGCGCGCAAGCTGGAGGAGCTGGGGCTGACGACCTGCGGCGACGTGCAAAAAACCGATCTGGCGCTGCTTTTGAAGCGCTTCGGTAAGTTCGGGCGCGTACTGTGGGAGCGCTGCAACGGTATTGACGAGCGCGAAGTGGTCACCGAGCGCCAGCGTAAATCCCTCGGCGTGGAGCGCACGCTGTCGCAGGACATCCACGACTGGGAAGACTGCCTGGAGATTATCGACCGCTTATACGACGAGCTGGAAAGGCGCTTGAGCAATATTCGCCCGGATCGGCAGATTGCTCGCCAGGGCGTCAAGCTGAAGTTCAATGATTTCCAGCTGACCACCCAGGAGCACGTCTGGCCGGAACTGAATAAAGCCGATTTGATTGCGATAGCGCGCAAAAGCTGGGATGAACGGCGCGGCGGGCGCGGAGTCAGGCTGGTGGGGCTGCATGTCACCATGCTGGATCCGCAGATTGAGCGGCAGCTGTTGCTGGGGTTGTAAAAAGAAACTCGGGCCGATCGAAAAAAATGGTCGGTCCTGAAAACACGGGCCGATCGAAAAAAATGGTCGGCCTTGAAAACACGGGCCGATCGAAAAAAATGATCGGCCCCTACAGTAGGGGCGGACCCTCTTTTTCGGTCCGCCCGATGCGCCGGGTTATTTAACCGGAATCGCCTGCAGTAACGCGGTCAGCAGCTGCCAGTACAGGCCAACGCTCTTAATATGTACCTGCTCATCCGGCGAGTGTGGCCCGGTAATGGTTGGCCCAATCGACACCATATCCATCTGCGGGTACGGCTCTTTAAACAGCCCGCACTCCAGGCCGGCGTGGATCACCTGAATATTCGGCGTTTTATCAAACAGCTTTTCATAGGTTTCACGCACCAGCGCCATCACTGGTGAGGTGGCATCCGGCTGCCAGCCAGGGTAGCTGCCTTTCGCCAGCGTTTTAGCACCGGCCAGTTCGCCGAGCGCCGTTAGCATTTCCACCACGTAATCCTTGCCGCTGTCGATCAGCGAGCGGATCAGGCAGTTGATTTTCGCTTCATTACCGTCAAAGCTCACCACGCCGACGTTCAGCGAGGTTTCCACCACGCCTTTCATCACGTCAGAGTTGCGGATCACCCCGTTCGGCGTGGCGTTCAGCAGGGCAATAAAGGCATCGCGGCTGCTGGCGTTTAACGCCTGCCCGGTGCTGGCAACGTCTTCCGTCACGATGGTGATATTTTTCTCTTTCAGGCTCAGCTCGTTTTGCAGCGTCAGCAGGTAGCCCGCCGCCAGCGATTTCAGCTTGTCGACCTGCTCCGGCGCAACGGCCAGGGTGGCAAAAGCTTCACGCGGGATGGCGTTACGCAGCGTGCCGCCGGTGAAGTCCACCAGCCGCAGGTCGAGATCCCTGGCGTGAGTAAACAGGAAGCGCGCCAGCAATTTGTTGGCATTACCCAAACCGACGTGAATATCACAGCCGGAGTGGCCGCCTTTCAGACCTTTTAGGGTGAGCTTCAGCGTCTGGAAACCTGAAGGGATAGCTTCACGGCTCAGGGGCAGGGTGCTGGTAAAGTCGATACCGCCGGCGCAGCCCATATAGATCTCACCTTCCTCTTCGGAGTCGGTGTTGATCAGAATATCGGCCTGCAGCCAGCCAGCCTTGAGGCCGAATGCACCGGCCATGCCGGTCTCTTCGGTCATGGTTAGCAGCACTTCCAGCGGTCCATGCTGCAGGCTGTTATCGGCCAGCACGGCCAGCGCAGACGCCATGCCGATGCCGTTATCCGCGCCCAGCGTGGTGCCGCGCGCTTTCACCCACTCACCATCGACCCATGGCTGAATCGGATCTTTAGTGAAGTCATGTACCGTGTCGTTATTTTTCTGCGGCACCATGTCAAGGTGCGCCTGCAACGCCACCGGCTGGCGGTTCTCATAACCTGGGGTTGCTGGTTTGCGGATCAGGATGTTGCCAACCTGGTCACGTTCGTTCCACAGACCCTGCTCGCTCGCCCACGACATGATATGGGCAGCCAGCTGCTCTTCATGATAGGAAGGATGCGGAATGGAGCAGATTTTGGCAAAAATATCCCACAGCGGCTGCGGGGATAATTGAGACAATTCAGACACGATAACTCTCCTGTGTCAGCATCACCGACCTGCCGCGCTGGCAGGGGGCATGCAGTGATATCGGTTAGACGATTCCCGCCAGCGGATCCGGCGCGATGGCAAAAGAATATCACCGATTATCGCCTCATGCTTCTTTCGCCCCAGGAAAAAAGGGTCTGGAGGGCCACTGGTGCTGGTTTTTAGCGCCTCAGATCACTATAATTTCGCGCAACCGCTCCCATTGCACAATTTTTAAGCCAGGTTTACTGGTCGGGATTCTTTTATGAGTGAAAAATACGTCGTCACCTGGGACATGCTGCAAATCCATGCCCGTAAACTTGCCCAGCGCCTGCTGCCTGCTGAACAGTGGAAAGGCATTATCGCCGTGAGCCGTGGGGGCCTGGTGCCTGCTGCGCTGCTGGCGCGCGAGCTGTGCATCCGCCATGTGGATACCGTTTGCATCTCCAGTTATGACCACGATAATCAGCGCGAAATGAAAGTGCTGAAGCGTGCCGAAGGCGATGGCGAAGGCTTTATTGTGATTGATGACCTGGTCGACACTGGCGGCACTGCCCAGGCGATCCGCGATATGTACCCGAAAGCGCACTTCGTGACGATTTTCGCCAAGCCTGCCGGTCGTCCACTGGTTGACGACTACATTATCGACATCCCGCAGAACACCTGGATTGAGCAGCCCTGGGACATGGGCGTGGTTTATCTTCCACCGCTGGTTAAAGGCTGATCCCGCCACGCTGGCTCTCTCAGCGCTGCGTGAGATCAAAGTGCGCCCGGTTATGCCGGGCGCATCTGTTTTTACTCTTCGCGTCAATCCCCGGCCTACGGTAGACTAAAACACTACTAGCACGCCGGAGGACCTCCCTGTTATGTCGCCGAAAAATCTCAGCGAAGAACTGTTCAAGCCGCGCTTCAAGCACCCGGAAACTTCATCGCTGGTGCGCCGTCTCGCCCACCATAATCCGCTAAGTATTCACTCCGCGCTGGACGGGGAGAATCATGCTGGCTGGTATCGCATGATTAACCGCCTGCTGTGGAGCTGGCGCGGCATCTCTCCGCAGGAGATTAGCGAAGTGCTGGCGCGCATTGCCGCCAGCAACGTGGAGCATACCGATGACAAACTGCTGGATACGGTGATTGGCTATCGCGGCGGCAACTGGATTTACGAGTGGTCGAAGCAGGGCGCACAGTGGCAGCAGAAAGCCAGCGAGTGCAGCGACGATGCGCAGGCAGGTCAACACTGGCTGCATGCCGCCAACCTCTACAGCGTGGCGGCTTACCCGCATCTTAAAGAGGATGAGCTGGCGGAGCAGGCGCAGCTGCTGGCCAGCCGTGCCTATGAAGAAGCCACCAACCGCTTGTCTGGCGAGCTGAAAGAGCTGGAGTTTGCCATTCCCGGCGGTAGCCCGGTGATCGGCTTCCTGCATATGCCTGCCGATGTGAAAGCGCCGTATCCTACGGTCATCATGTGCGGCAGCCTCGACGCGCTGCAGAGCGACCATTATCGCCTGTTCCATGACTACCTGGCGCCGCGCGGCATTGCGATGCTGACGCTGGATATGCCGTCGGTCGGGTTCTCCGCGAAATGGAAGCTGACGCAGGACTCCAGCTTCCTGCATCAGCAGGTGCTGCGCCAGCTGAATACCGTGCCGTGGGTCGACCATACGCGCGTGGCGGCGTTTGGCTTTCGCTTCGGCGCCAACGTCGCGGTGCGGCTGGCGTATCTGGAAAGCCACCACCTGCGCGCCGTGGCCTGCCTGGGGCCGGTGGTGCATAGCCTGCTGAGCGACACTAACCTACAGGACCGCGTGCCGGAGATGTATATGGATATGCTCGCCAGCCGTCTTGGCATGTCGAGCACCTCGGACAGCGCTCTGCGCACTGAACTGAGCCGCTTCTCGCTAAAAATTCAGGGACTGCTGGGCCGCCGCTGCCCGGTGCCCATGCTGTCCGGTTACTGGCCGCACGATCCTTTCAGCCCGGAAGAGGAGTCGCGCTTAATCGTCAGCTCTTCCAGCGCCGGGCGGCTGTTAAAAATCAATCCCACCCCGGCGATGGGCAACTTCGATAAGGCAGTTCGCGATATTTGCGACTGGATATCGGAGCGTTTACGCGCATGAGTTGCCATAATTCATGGTTTTGCGCTACAACTATAGGCCCAATGAAGGAGGTTAAGCGATGACGTTACCGAGTGGACACCCGAGGAGTAAGCTGATTAAGCGCTTTCACTCTTTAGGTCCTTATATCAGAGAAGGAAAATGTGAGGGTGACCGTTTCTTCTTTGACTGTCTGGCAGTTTGCGTCAATGTGAAACCCGCACCCGAGCTGCGTGAGTTCTGGGGCTGGTGGATGGAGCTTGAAGCTCAGTCTGACCATTTTACCTATGAGTATCACTTTGGCCTGTTCGATAAAGAAGGCAACTGGAAGCCATCGACGGTGAAAGGTAAGGATAATAATGCCCGGCTCGAAGAGACGTTGCGTAATTTCCACGAACGTTTGAAAGCCCAGCTGGCAGAGCTGAAGTTAGGGCTGGTTCCGGCGGCAGATTTCGCCGACGAACCGGTGAAGCTCACCGCGTAAAATTTGAAATAAAAGAAAAGGCTGGATAACTCCAGCCTTTTTTATAGACACATAACGAGGGGTAAGGCTCACTGTGGCAGTGGCGTTGTCACAGTGTTGACAGCGTTAGAACTGATACATCACGCCGACAGCAACGATATCGTCGGTGTTGAGACCGAGTTTGTTGTCGTCGTTCAGCAGGTTGACTTTGTAATCTACGAAGGTCGACATGTTTTTGTTGAAGTAGTAGGTGGCGCCGATATCAACAAATTTGTACAGGTCAGCATCGCCAATCCCGTTTTCCATATCTTTGCCTTTGGTCTGCACATAGGCCAGTGACGGGCGCAGGCCGAAATCAAACTGATACTGCGCAACCAACTCAATGTTCTGCAGTTTGTTCACGTAGCCAGAAACTGCCGTGGTGGTGCCGTTCTGCGTGAAGGTGGCGCCGCTGTTAATGGGATTCATGTTACGCGTTTCAGCGTAAGTACCGGCCAGATAAACCCCATTGTTGTCATATTTCACCCCGGTTGCCCAGGCTTCCGCTTTCTCACCTGCACCGTAAGTTGACTCTTTCTGCGTCTGGATAAGACGGTTAGAAGAAGAGACTGCCCCGTTGACGGTCAGACCTTCAATAATTCTGTACGACAGTGATGCGCCATAGCCGTCGCCGTTAGAGACGTTGGCATTACGGGTAGAGGATGCGTCGTTTTTGCCCTGATACTGTAAGGCAAACTTCAGGCCATCAACCAGACCGAAGAAGTCATTATTACGGTAGGTTAGCATGCCGTTACCACGGGTCAGCATGTAGGTGTCAGCGCGGGTATAAGCCGTTGCGCCGAACTCTGGCATCATATCGGTGAAGGCTTCAACGTCGTAGATCACGCCGTAGTTACGGCCGTAGTCGATTGAGCCGTAATCCTTCAGTTTCAGACCGGCAAAGCCCAGACGGGTTTTGTTGCCAGACTGTGCGTCAGAACCCCCTTCGGAGTTGCTCAGGCTGAAGTTATATTCCCACTGGCCGTAGCCGGTCAGCTGGTCGTTAATCTGGGTCTGACCTTTGAAGCCGATACGGGTGTAAGACTTGTCAGCATTGTTGCTGGCGTTAGTATCCGCATCGCTCATATAACGCATTGCTTTAACTTTGCCGTAGAAATCCAGCTTATTGCCGTCTTTGTTATAGACTTCTGCGGCTTGTGCAGCGGTGGACAGAGCCAGAGCCGCGGTTAAGATTGCCAGTGCGCTTTTCTTCATCATTTTCAATCAATCCCGAAAGAGTAAAATTTTTAAGTGGCCCGAAGGCTCTGCTGAAAGCACGGACTTTTTACCCTTTCTCCATTAAAGATTTATTACAGTTTTCAACATTTCTTGTTAATTGCGAACTTTTGGTCTAGCGAGTGGTCAGGCCTTTTTCGCCGTTTTCCCTTGATGGCTGTTGGCTTCAGCCACCACACCTGCTAAAACGTTTCTCTGTACTCTTTTTTACGAATGGCAGGAATTTAATGAGCAGCAGTCAGACCCTGGTAGTCAAACTGGGGACCAGCGTACTGACCGGCGGATCGCGTCGGCTGAATCGGGCACACATCGTTGAGCTGGTGCGTCAGTGCGCGCAGCAGCACGCGGCGGGCCACCGGATTGTCATTGTTACCTCGGGCGCGATGGCGGCCGGGCGTGAGCATCTTGGCTACCCCGAACTGCCCCCGACCATCGCCTCTAAGCAGCTGCTGGCTGCGGTGGGGCAGAGCCGCCTGATCCAGCTGTGGGAACAGTTGTTCTCAATTTACGGCATCCACATCGGCCAGATGCTGCTGACCCGCGCAGACCTTGAAGATCGCGAGCGGTTTCTCAACGCCCGCGACACCATGCGTGCGCTGCTCGACAACCATATCGTGCCAGTGATTAATGAAAATGACGCCGTTGCTACCGCGGAAATCAAAGTGGGTGATAACGACAATCTGTCGGCGCTGGCGGCGATTCTGGCCGGTGCCGACAAGCTGCTGCTGCTGACCGATCAGCCGGGGCTGTTTACCGCCGATCCGCGTAATAACCCGCAAGCAGAACTGATCAGCAACGTCCACGGCATTGATGATGCGCTGCGTGCACTGGCCGGGGATAGCGTGTCCGGCCTCGGCACCGGTGGCATGGCGACCAAACTGCAGGCCGCCGACGTCGCCTGCCGGGCGGGCATCGACACCATTATCGCCGCCGGTAGCCGCCCCGGCGTGATTGCCGATGTCATCGCCTGCAACCCGGTCGGTACGCGTTTCCACGCCTTTGAAACGCCGCTGGAGAACCGCAAACGTTGGATCTTTGGTGCGCCGCCCGCCGGTGAGCTGGTGGTCGATGACGGCGCGCTGTCGGCGATCCTCGAACGCGGCAGCTCGCTGCTGCCGAAAGGCATCCGCGAAATCAGCGGTAACTTCTCGCGTGGCGAAGTGATCCGTATTCGCAGCCTGCAGGGGCGCGACGTTGCCCACGGCGTATCGCGCTATAACAGCGATGCAATGCGCATGATTGCCGGGCACCACTCCCAGCAGATCGGCGAAATTTTAGGTTATGAATATGGTCCGGTTGCCGTGCACCGCGACGATATGATTGTTTCTTAAGGAACGCGCATGCTTGAACAAATGGGTAAGGCCGCTAAGTCCGCCTCGTACCAGCTGTCGGTGCTCTCCACCGCCGAGAAAAATCAGGTCCTGATGACCATTGCCGATCGCCTGGAAGCGCAGAGTGCGCCTATCCTTGCGGCCAACCAGCTTGACCTTGCCGATGCGCGCAGCCACGGCATGAGTGAAGCGCTGCTCGACCGCCTGATGCTGAACCCGGCGCGGCTGAAGGGGATTGCCGACGACGTTCGTCAGGTGTGCCGCCTGGCCGATCCTGTTGGGGTAGTGATCGACGGCGGCAAGCTCGACAGCGGGCTGCGCATTGAGCGCCGCCGCGTGCCGCTTGGCGTGGTTGGGGTGATCTACGAAGCGCGCCCGAATGTGACCGTGGACGTCGCCACGCTGTGCCTGAAAACCGGTAATGCGGCGATCCTGCGCGGCGGTAAAGAGACATACCGCACCAACGCCGCTACCGTGCGGGTGATCCAGGATGCCCTGCAGCAGCATGGCCTGCCAGCGGGTGCGATTCAGGCGATTGAAAGCCCGGATCGGGAGCTGGTGAATCAGCTGCTGAAGCTGGATCGCTATGTCGATATGCTGATCCCACGCGGCGGGGCAGGGCTGCACAAGCTGTGTCGCGAACAGTCGACCATCCCGGTGATCACCGGTGGGATCGGCGTTTGCCATATCTATGTGGATAAGAGTATTGAGCTGGAAGCCGCGCTGAAGGTGATCGTTAACGCCAAGAAACAGCGCCCGAGCGCCTGTAACTCGGTGGAAACGCTGCTGATTGATGCGCAAATTGCCGACAGCTTCCTGCCTGCGCTGAGCGCGCGCATGGCCGCAGAAGGTATCACCCTGCATGCCGACGCACGCTCTCTGCCGCTGCTCAGCAGCGGCCCGGCGGCGGTCAGCGCCGTGACGGAACAGCAGTATCGCGATGAGTGGCTGGCGCTGGATCTTAACGTCAAGCTGGTGGATGACCTCGACGAGGGCATTGCCCACATTCGCGAGTATGGCACTCAGCATTCGGACGCTATTCTGACGCGCACCATTCAGCATGCTGACCGCTTCGTTAACGAAGTGGACTCCTCAGCGGTATATGTCAACGCCAGCACGCGCTTTACCGACGGTGGGCAGTTTGGCCTGGGCGCGGAAGTGGCGGTCAGCACCCAGAAGCTGCACGCCCGCGGCCCGATGGGGCTGGAAGCGCTAACCACCTACAAGTGGGTGGCCTACGGCGACGATACGATTCGCGGTTAACAGAGAGTAAGGCGGTTTAAATGGTCACGCTCGCGCAGATTATTCCCTTTGCCGCCATTGCCCTCGGCATGGTGTTAACGCCCGGTCCGAATATGATCTATCTGATCTCGCGCTCGCTCTGCCAGGGGCGCAGGGCAGGGTATATTTCACTGTGCGGCGTGGCGCTCGGTTTTATGTTTTATATGGTCTGTGCCGCGCTGGGGATTACCGCGCTGCTGATGGCGGTGCCACTGGCGTATGACGCGCTGCGATTTGCCGGGGCAGCCTATCTGCTGTGGATGGCGTGGCAGGCGATTTTCGGCGGGAGGTCGCCTTTCCAGCTGCGCGACCTGCCGCCGGACAGCCCGCGTAAGCTGTTCAGCATGGGGCTGCTCACCAACCTGCTTAACCCGAAAACCGCGATAATCTATCTGACGCTGCTGCCGCAGTTTATCCACCCCGAACAGGGCCACGTGCTGGCACAGTCGCTGACGCTGGGCATCACGCAGATCGTCACCAGTATGCTGGTCAACGGAACGATCATTTTTGCTGCGGGAACGATTGCCGCCTTCCTCGCGACGCGCCCCGGCTGGCAGAAACTGCAGCGCTGGCTGATGGGCACCGTGCTGGCGGGCCTGGCGGTGAAGATGGTGGTGGATAAGCGCTAAGAAATTAGTGTACGCAGGATATTAACTCCTGCTGTATAGGCCACTTGCAAAACGAGGGTTCGCTGATTATCTTAATCGCTATAAGGTGATGGTGTTCCACCTTTCCCAACCGCCTCGTCCGTAAGGGGCTGATGACGCCTGATAACCCTGACTCTGTTCAACCAGAGGCGGGTGTATCAGGCTATCTGTTTATTTGCCTGCTGGCACCCGCCTCGAAATTCGCTGAGGAACTTATGCTGAAACCTTTACTTGCTGTCATGTTGGGCGGTGCCTTTGGCTGTGCGTTACGCTGGCTGCTGTCGTTGCGTCTCAACGCGCTGTTTCCCAACCTGCCGCCCGGCACGCTGCTGGTCAATCTGGTGGGCGGGCTGATTATCGGCTTAGCGATGGCATGGTTCCTGCGCCATCCGCAGGTCGATCCGACCTGGCGCTTGCTGATTATTACCGGCATGTGCGGCGGCCTGACCACCTTTTCCACATTCTCGCTGGAGGTCGTGACGTTGATGCAGGCCGGCAACTATCTGTGGGCTATTGCTTCGGTGATGATCCACGTGCTGGGTTCACTGCTGATGACCATCGCCGGATTCTGGCTGGTCTCGCTGCTTTTCTGAGGGCTGCTCTTCATCTTTTAACGCCAGCGCGCTGGCGCTGGCCGCATCAAACAGCGAAAAACTCTCAATCTGGTCCAGCATGATCACCTTGCGAAACGCCATTGCCGACTTAGGCTCTGACTCCAGCGTAATGCCATGCTCGGCATACCAGCGGCTGTAGTTATGCTCAATATTGAGATTTAAGGTCTTTCCATCACGATAGCCGCTCAGCATCGGGATCAGCACCACATTGGCGGTTATCTCAGGCTCAAACGACGCCGTGTGGATCATGCCGATATAGATGCGCCGTGATTTCAATGTCACCCATGCCAGCTCGCCTTCCTCCATACACTGAAACAGCAGCCCCTCGACGCCATTGGAGCGCGAGAGCTTCTTATACAATTTTTTGCGGTCAGAGCTGTTAAGGCGTGCGCTGCCGGACCAGTTGGAGCGATAAAAACAGAAGGCGACGGCGAAGGTCAGCATGACCACAACGGGGGCCTGAATGCCTAAAAAGCTCCAGGTCATAAATTCAACTTGCCACTGATGATGCAGGCCATCAGCCAGCTGCGGGATAGCATTGAAAATAGCCGAGACCAGCAGCAGCAGCAGCCAGATAAGCGCGGTGGCGATCACCCCTTGCAGGACGAAAATACAGCCGTACAGCGCAACCAGGAAGTACACATCCCAGCCAAACGACCGTTTGATTTTGAAGCGGGTGGAAAGGTCGCGGCTGGTATACCAGTAACCGCAGACCATCAGCACCATAAAAATAGCCGTTCCCATTTTATGCCCTCTTCAGTGTCGCTACGTGGCGGGCAAAATCGGCGCGCACTTCCGGGCTGGAAATATTGACCATTGCACTGCCATCTTCGTCGATCAGGATGCGCTCACCCTCTTCAATTGATTCGGCGATGTCATTCTGGCTCATCACCTGTAGCAGGTATTCCGGGCTGGAAAACAGGGACGTGATATAACGAAACATGGGCTCTCCTTAACTTATCTGCCAAGCCTGGCAGCAGGCAGCCGATCACGCTATAGGAGGAAAGCGCATTTATGGGCAAACAGGGGCAATAAGGTGATCAAATCCTGTTTACCCGTTTCGGGGGGAATGGTAATTTCTTACGAATAAACTGAGAGGATAAAAGTACGATGAAGCAGTTGGTGATCGATATTCTGATGAAAATGGCCAAAATGGATGTGGATAACAAAGAGCTAACCGCTCAGGTTGAGGCGCAGTCGCTGCTGATTGCGGCCCTGCTGCTGACCGTGGGTAAGGGGACCTCTTCCTCTATTTCAGACAATATCCAGAATGCCATTCTGACCGCCTCCCAGAGCGGCGAAGGTTTCCTGCAAACGGACGTTGACCTGCTGTTGACCCATGTAAACCGCCTGCTGGCGGTGACGCGCTATGTGGATGAAGCGGCGCCTGCCGCAGACGGTTAATCATCACGCATTATCGGTAGACTTCACCGCACAGCAGCACCACGTTGGGGCGGCGCTGATGAATGCGTTCAGCCATCTGTTCGCAGGCGTAGCGGCTGGGAAAGATATGCTCAGATACCGGAAGTGCATCACAGGCGTCATGCCCACAGGCGCTGACGAGTAAAACGAAGCCAATTAACATCTTTCACTCCTTTGATAATCCGGTTTGCTTATCAGTATAGGTGACAAGCTCAGTACCAGCCTGTTCCGCATGTGCTGAGCGCGTGAAGTTTCTGCTATCTGTCGTTGTTCACCGTCAGGCGGTGTAATAAGGAGTTTCTGTGGCACTGTTTCAAGGACTTTCTGCTTTTCCCATCACCCCGACTGACGCCGCTGGCGTAGTGGATATCCGCGCGCTGGAAAAACTGCTGCTGCGCCTGAAACATGCCCGGGTCGATTCTGTCGGTTTACTCGGCAGCACCGGTCTTTACGCTTATCTCCGCCGTGAGCAAAAGCAGCGCGCTATTGAAGCGGCGGTGGCCTGTCTGGGGGATATTCCGGTGATTGCCAGCGCCGGGGCGTTGCGTACCGATGATGCCTGCCAGCTGGCTGCCGATGCCGCACAAGCGGGCGCACGCGGTATTTTGCTGGCTCCGGTCTCCTATACGCCGCTGTCTGACGAAGAGGTATTCCAGCACTATGCCGCCGTGGCGCAGGCCAGCGATCTGCCGATCTGTATCTACCATAACCCGGGCACCACGCACTTTACCTTTTCACCTGAACTGCTGCAGCGCCTGGGAACCCTTCCGCAGATTCAGGCGCTGAAACAGCCTGCTCAGCCCGCGACCCGTCGCGATGATGTCAATGAACTGCGCGCCCGCTTTGCCCCGGGTTTTGCCGTGGGTTTTAGCGGTGACTGGAATGCGGGCAATGCCTTGCTGGCAGGGGGCGATCTGTGGTTCAGCGTGCTGGGTGGGCTACTGCCGCAGCACGCACAGGCACTGATGCGGGCGGCTCAGGCGGGGGATGCAGAGCAGGTGGCCGAGCTGAATCAGATACTGGCGCCGATGTGGCAGCTGTTCCAGCGTCTCAGCAGCCTGCGGGTGATGTATGCCGCTGTAGAGATTCTGGGGATTTGCCAGCCTGTGTTACCCCGTCCGTTACTGGGACTGGATCGGGCAGAGCGGCAGGAGATCGAACAGGTGCTGAACGCACTGTTGGATAAAATCTGAGGCGCTAACGGATGAATGGCCTTGCGCTGCATGCAAGGCCATGAGCTGCTGTGCGTGCTAAAATTTAATCAATGCGCAACCGTTGAGGTTGTCGTTGTGGTGGTGCCGGTGTTCGAGCCATCGCCGCCGCTGGACGTCGCGAGAGCGATACCCAGCAGCGCGGCAACGGCGCCAACGCCAACGGCATTAGAGGTGCCATCAGACATTGACGATGCGCTGCTGCCTGCTGCTTCACCCGCTCCGGTCACGGCCCAGGTACTGCTGCTGCCTGCCAGTAATGCCAGCAATAAAAGTGATTTGACGCGTTTCATATTATTATCCTCGGGCGTTGAGATTCTGGTGCTGCAGAGGAAGCATAATGAGATTTATGGCGAGGTGAAATGGGTGAACAACGGCAAAAATAGCCGCACTCCAGTACCGCTGGATGCTAAAAAGATCCATTAATAACCGGACCTGTTGTGTCATCTATCCCTGTATGCCACGCGTGATAACACGGCGGCAATGCAATAGTGAGATTTTTCCCGCCGCCTGCGCGGTTAACCCTGGCTGTGAAAGATGGCCGTAATAAGCTGGAAATCCACGCTATTTTTCAGAATATCCTCTGATGCTCTCGATCTGGCTGAAAAGTGTGCAATTTTTGCGATTTATCCTGGTTTTAGGGGGATCCTGCAGGTTTTAAGAACTTGTTAACCAAGTTATGGCCTACTGGACTAAGTCAAATTGGCCAGGGGATGAAAGATGTTGTTGACCGCACTGTCGTATATCAAAGATAAAACCGGTTACTTACAAGAGTTTATCGCCGATCCGCGCAAAACCGGGACCATTGCTCCCTCTTCCCAAACGCTGTGTAAAACCATGTCAGACGCCGTCGAATGGCAGCAGTGCCTGCGCGTAGCGGAATTAGGTGCCGGGGAGGGCGTGTTAACCCGCCATCTGCTAAGCAGAATGCGGGCGGATGCCAGCCTGCTGGCTTTCGAAACCAACCCGCGCTTTCATCCGCGCCTGGCATCCCTGCATGACAATCGTTTACAGGTGAGCGGCGAGTCGGCGGAAACGCTGGAGGGGGAGTTTGATGCGATATTTTCCGGCCTGCCGCTGCTGTCGCTGCCCCACGGGGTGCGCCACCGCATTCTGCAGCGTGCCGCCGAACAGCTGAGTGAAAACGGCGTGTTTGTTCAGTTCCAGTACACCTCATTATCCGAGCCGCTGCTCTCTGAATACTTCGCCTGGAACCGCACGCGCGTGCTGGCTAACCTGCCGCCTGCATGGGTGTATCGTGGGCACTCACTAACCCGCTTACCCTGGGCCAGCGCGGCTCGCTAATGCGAATGTTCCTACTCTGCCTGGCAATTGTGTCAGATTTGCTATGCTTAACCTTTAGCCAAAGAGGAGGAGAAGATGAGCAGTGAAACAGAAGTGCCGGTTACGAACGAGGAAGAAGTGTGCAATATCATCGGTAAAGCCGTGGTTGACCTCAGCATCACGGGACAACCGGTCAACAAAGCCACGCTGGGCCTGAAGCTGCTGGCAATGGCCGATCAGGATAGCGATGACGAACGTATTTTACTCTACTGGATTGCCCGCAGGGCCATCAATCAACCGCACAAATTTGCGGAGGCAAGGTACTGACTACCTGCCTGTAGCCGGGGCTGCTGCCCCCGGAAATACGCGGCCGTTCAGTGATATGCTGGGCGGCCATTGAGCTACACCAGCTTGCGCAGCCACGGCACGCGCATCACCAGTGCAATAATCAGCGAAGAGAGTATAAACACTGCCAGCGCTACGGCTGGGATGGTGAACGCCGAGTAGTAACCATTGAACTCCACTGCCACCAGGCGCAGCACGCTCTCCAGCACCAGCATATGCACAAAGAAGATACCTACGCTGAGCTTTGCCTGACCGCGAATCGCCAGATTAACGCGCCGGGTAAATTGTAATGGCGCATTCAGCAGCATAAAGAAACAGGCCAGCGCCAGCGTAACGACCGTCGGCGCAGAATAGAACAGAAAAATTCCGTCCGGCCTGCCGATACTGCGCGACAGCGAGTACTCCATCACCGCAGTCAGCACCGCGCTGAGCACGAATATCACCGAGGCGATAGTCACTTTTGGCGCGAGCTTATAACGCCTTACTACGCCACCAATAATATAAAAGCCGGAAAGGTAGACCACCATATCGATATTACTGGGGTTCTGCAGAAGGTGATTTTCCAGCACGCTCTCTTTGAAGTTATCAAACAGCATATAGACCGATGCCAGCGCGAACCAGACGGCGAGAATATAGTTGATGCGCTGCTGGCTGCCGTGTTGAATAAAGGTATTAAGCAGCGGAGTGACCAGGTAGAGCAGAATTAGCGTGTAAATGAACCACAGATGGCTGTAGGCCGGGGTGCTGAGTAAATCCAGCAGGCTAAAGGGTTTTGGGCTGTCATTCACCGTGCGGTCGTAGACAAAATAGATAATTGTCCAGGCCACCAGCGGGATCAGCAAATCCAGCACGCGCGTTTTTAGCGTGCTAAGCAGGGATTCATTTTTATTTAGAGAGATATAGCCCGCAATCAGCAGGAAAAGCGGAAATGAAATTCGCCCCAGCGTGTCATACATCACTGCAACCGACCAGCCGTTATGAAATGAGCCGTAGGGGATCTCTGCGGTGTGCAGCAGGATCACCAAAAAGGTCGCAATCAGCGTAAGTAATTTAATATTGAGGGTTTTCAACAACAGATTCCTTTGCCAGGGCAGCACTGCAAAGTCTCTACAGGCTTCAACTTAGGGTAAATGTAACATACCTTGGTAAAATCCTGCTGTGTTTACCCGCAAAATTTGCCGTCTGTTTAGCTGGGATGCGTTTCTACGGTAATTTGCGCCGCGCAGCTTTCACCGGGTTTGACCACGCGGAATTCTGCTTTGCCCTGATGCACGTAGATACAGGCGCGCCCCGCATCACCGCCATCCTGCTCCTGCGACAGGGATATCGAAAGGGTTTGCGCGCTGGAAACGGCTATCAACGCGGCGTACAGCGCCAGCGTGGCGCAAATCAACCGGGCTTTAGTGAGCTTTAATTTACTTTCCGATAGCAACATGGGTGCCCTCCGTGAGCGCAGGCTGTCAATAGGGCTGGCGCTGGAGGCGAGGATCCAGAGCGCAACACCATCAATGAAGATAAACGTCTGGCAATATCGGCGTTAACCGCCCGGCGACTCTATGGGATAACTCTTATTTTGAGTGGTAGCAATACGATGGCGGAAGCGCTGCTGCTTCCGCCCGTGGGCTACGGCATTAATGCTGGGAAAACTGATGCTTAATGTGCTGATAGAAGAAAGACCCCTTAGACGGGGAGGCCATAAAGAAGTGCCATGTTGTCAGAGGAACATCGCAATAGGTCCAGGTACCGTGGCCCAGAGTTTCAACTTCCAGTATGCGCTTATCTGCATCGTAACCCACTGAATGAATTGCGGATGATGCAACGGTCTGTCGTTTCATTTCAACCTCCTTTTATCATCGGTAAGGTTAAAATTTAAGCTGATTTTTGCCCGTTTATCCTGTCAGGGATCAAGAAAATTTATCTTTTGGCACGAAAGGTTAATCGAAGCGGCAGAAAAAGAGGGGGGAAAGGGGGGGAGAAAAATAAGCCTCGGGAAGTGGGAAACCCAGCAACACTTCCTGAGGCCATGCAAATGCATAATTCGTTACAGGAGTTACTTTAGCCGCTTCGCCAAACTTGTACAAGTTTATTTTTCTTTGTACAACTTTGTCCGGCGGGGTAAAAAGCGTGACGAAAAGGGGCCAAACTTGCTAGAGTGCGTTTTTACTGTTTTAGCGGAAATGATTATGTCGAACGAAATTGCCCATCCGTCCAGCAGCCCGAAGCAGGCTGCCTTACAGCTGGTGATTGAACTGGTACGTGCGGGGAAGCTCAGCCCGCTGCAGGGAGATGCATCAAATATGATCTCTATCTACGAGCAGTTTAAAACGCATTTTGAAGCGGATAAACAGAAACACGCCTCGGGTTCAGCCATCTCCTGATCTTCAGCTTTGATGCGGTCAGCTACGGGGTGCTCCGTAGCTGACGGAGATGACGAGTTATTCCCTCATTGCTTACTAACGCGGTCAAAGTACAGCAGGCTGATACCAATGCCCTGATGTGCCCCCTGAATATTTTTCCCCAGCCCGACAAGTTGTTGCCCCTGTAACGAGACCACAAACGGTGAATTTTGCTGGATGTCTGTTTGCAGCTGCTGATAAAGCGCCGTGCGTTTTTGCGTATCACTTTCCGCCGCCGCCGCGCGCGTTTTGGCACTCAATTCCGGGATATTCCAGCCAACGCGCCACGCCAGCGTTTTCGGGCCGCCCGCGACGTTATAGGCGAAGGTGCTGGCATTGCTGTTGGCATCAACGTAATCCGCGCCCCAGTAGATAAAGATCGACTGGAAATTGCGGCTGCGCATTTTGCTCCACAGCTCGGACTCGGCGACCGGCTGAATATCAATCTGAATATCCGCTTTAGCAAAGCTCGCCTGCAGCGCCTGGGCAATATCGCTGTACGGCGGCTGGCTGACGACGGTCAGCGCAAAGCGCGTGCCGGGCTTGATCCCGCCCTTCGCCAGGATCGCTTTGGCTTTCGCCACATCGTAGTGGAACGGCTGGTTGGTCAGCGCGCCCTCAAAACCGGCAGGCAGGAACGTTTGATGCACCTGATACTGGCCTTTCAACAGCTGCTGAGAAAGGCTGTTGTAATCCACCAGCCAGCGGGCAGCCTGCCACAGCGCGGGGTTGCCCAGCGCCGGTTGCTGCTTATCCTGGGTATTGAAGCCGAGGTAATAGATCAGGCTGGAGGGGAAGCTGGCGACCTGCACCTTGCCCTGCTTTTGCAGCGTGGCGAACTGGTCGGCGCCCAAATTATAGGCGACGTCGGCATCGCCGCTCTCCAGCAGCAGGCGGCGTGAACCGGCATCGCTGACGTTCTTCAGGATCACCCGCTTGAGAGGGGGGGCTGGCTGAGCGTGCGGGTTCTGCTCCAGCACCAGCGCCTGCTGGGGCACGTAGTTGCGGATGCTGTAGGCCGCGCTACCTGCCGAGTGGGTGCGCAGCCAGCCGTTGCCAGCGTCCCGATCCGTCACGTGCTGCTGCACCAGCTTGCTGTCCACTACCGAGGCGACGGGTGAGGTCAGCAGGCGCAGAGCCAGATCGCGCCCAATTGCCGACTGCCAGCGGATCTCCAGCTGATGGTCGCCGCGCCGGGTAAACTGCGCATCCACATTGTCTGGCGTCCAGCCAAACTCCCCGAGGATAAACACCGGGGTTTTATTCAGCTTCACCGCACGCGTCAGCGAGTAAATGACATCGTCGGCAGTGACGGGATTGCCGCTGGCAAACTTCGCGTCCGCTTGCAGGGTAATCAGCAGGCTGTGCTCGCTGCTCCCCGGCTGCCAGCTGCTGGCCAGCTGCGGCCTGAGCTGACGAGGGTCGCTGATATCCGGCGTGACCAGCGTTTGGTAGACGTTACGCAGGCTGCTGGTGCTGACGGTTTCAAAACTCTCCGCCGGATCAAAGCTGATAATCCCGTCAAGCGAGATGGCAACGATCAGCGTATCGGCTGGCGTGGCGGCCTGGGAACCGGGGCTGAGCAACAGGGCGGTAGTGAATAACAGCGGCAGTAATTGGCGCATAAAAAAGTCCTGAATCGGTTGAGATATCAGGACTATAGAGGTTCACTGCGCGCTTCAGAAATGCCGGATCTGACTATGGTTAGTTGTTTACCACAATATCCTTCAGTAGGGGCCGGGCATGCCCGGCCAGTACGTGAGTCGGGGTCAGCCGACAATACGGCCCTGATCCATATGCACTGCGCGATCGCACATGTGGTCGATAACATCCGGATCGTGACTGACCAGCACCATCGTCAGGTTATCCTGCTGCTTGAGCTGATTAAGCAGATTGAGGATCTCCGCCTGCACCGACATATCCAGCGCCGATGTCGGCTCATCCAGCAGCAGGATCTTCGGCTGCAGCAGCAGCGCGCGTACAATCGCTACGCGCTGGCGCTGGCCGCCGGAGAGCTGATGCGGATAACGATCGGCCATCGCCGGATCCAGCCCGACGTGGCGGAACCCCTGATCGATACGATCGTCAATATTATCGCTTTTCAGCAGTTTCAACGGCTCTGCCAGCGTGCGGCGCAGGCGGTGCCGGGGATGCAGCGAGGCATAGGGATCCTGAAACACCATCTGCACGTCGCGGCGCAGCTGTCCGCTGAAGGCTTTGCCAGGCTGGGCGTGATGCCCGGCCAGCTGCATCTCACCGCGCCAGTGCGGATTCAGCCCGGCCAGCACCCACAGCAGCGACGACTTGCCGCAGCCGGAAGGGCCAACCAGACCAAAACACTCACCCGGCGTGACCGAGAGCGAAACATCATGCACCACGGTGCGCAGTTCGTAGCCCTGCTTATGGGACACGCTCAGCTGGGATAATTCAATCATGGGAACGCCCCTGCGCCAGCGCGGCGCGATCCAGTACCGGCAGCGGTTTGCCGTGCGTTGACTTATTCGGGCGGCAGGACCACAGCGTGCGGGTGTAGGGATGCGTGGCGTGCGGCAGCTCTGCAGCGGGCAGCGTATCGAGGATCTCACCCTGATACATCACCATCACCCGCTCGCAGTGCTCCGAGACCTGCTGCAGATCGTGGCTGATCAGCAGCAGGCCCATATTGCGCTGCTCGACCAGATTGCGGATCAGCGCCAGCACCTGATCGCGCATCGCGTGATCGAGCGCGGAGGTCGGTTCATCAGCAATCAGAAACTGCGGCTCGGCGATCAGCGCGATCGCCAGCATTACGCGCTGGCCCATGCCGCCGGAAAGCTGATGCGGATAGCGCTTCATCTGCTCGGCAGGCTGCGGCAGCCCCACGGCGGCCAGCATTTCACACACTTTCTCTTTGATCTCAGCGCGGGAAAAACGGCCATGCAGCCTGAGCGGTTCCGCCACCTGCCAGCCAATGGTGCGCATCGGGTTGAGGGCGTATTTGGGGTCCTGCATCACCATGCCGAGGCTGCTGCCGCGCAGCTGGCTCCAGCGGCGCTCATTTAGCGTCAGGCCATTTTCGCCGGCGATGCTGAGCGTGCGCGCCTGCAATTGCAGGGAAGGGGCCAGCAGCCCCATCAGCGCGCGGGCGGTGAGGGATTTGCCGGAGCCGGATTCGCCGACCAGCGCCACGCGTTCGCGCCCCAGCGTAAAGCTGATGTTTTTCACCAGCTCAGCGCCGCTGGCCGCGCTAATTTTCAGGCTTTCAGCCACGATTTGCGCAGAAGAGTCAGTTGCCATTTCGGGTATCCAGTCGGTCACGCAGGCCGTCGCCTGTCAGATTAAAAGCCAGGCTGGCAAACAGGATGGCGCCACCGGGAACGGCGGCGACCCACCACTGGTCAAAAATCACCTTGCTGCCTTCGGCCACCATCGAACCCCATTCGGCGGTAGGCGGCTGAATGCCCATGCCGAGGAAGCCCAGTCCGGCAGCCGAAAGGATAATGCCGCCGAGGCTAAGCGCGGCGCGCACCACGGCAGTGGGCAGGCAGAGCGGCAGGATATGGCCGAACATCAGGCGCAGGCCGTTGATGCCCTGCATCCGTGCGGCGGCCAGATAATCACTGCGGCGCAGGGCCAGGGTTTCGGCACGCGCCTGGCGGGCGAACGGCGGCCAGCTGGTCAGCGCCAGCGCCAGCGCACCGTTCATCAGGCCGGGGCCCATCATCGCCACCAGCGCCAGCGCAATCACCAGATTTGGCAACGAAAGGAAAATATCGGTAATGCGCATCAGCACGCGTTCGCTCCAGCCACCAAGATAGCCAGCGCTGATGCCGATCAGCATCCCCACCGGAATAGTCAGCACCAGGATGAGCGCGACCAGCAGCAGGGTCGGGCGCGCACCGTAGATCACGCGCGACAGCAGGTCGCGGCCAAAGCCATCGGTGCCGAGCCAGTGGCTGGCGGAAGGCGGCATCAGGCGCACCGCCATCTCCTGCGCGTTCGGGTCGAACGGTGCCAGCAGCGGAGCAAACAGCGCGGCGAAGATCAGCAGGCCAACCAGGCTCAGGCCGACCATGAGCGTAATATTGCGCCGCGTTTTCACTACGCGCGGCTGGACGCTTTCAGCATCGGGAAGAGAGTGCGTCATCGGGTTCTCGGGTCGGTCAGGTAAGTGAATGCATCCGCCAGCGCATTGATGGCAATAAAACAGCCGCCAATCAGCAGGGTGGAGCCGAGGATAGCCGGGGTATCCGAAGCGAACAGCGCCGTGGTCATATAGCGCCCTACGCCCGGCCAGGCAAACACGGTTTCGGTCAGCACCGACCCTTCCAGCAGCGTGGCATAGGAGAGGGCCAGCACGGTGATCAGCGTGCCGCGCACGTTAGGGAAGATATGCAGCAGCAGAATGCGCGTGCGTCCGGCCCCTTTAGCGCGCGCCAGCGTCACATACTCTTTGCTGCTCTCTTCCAGCAGCGCGGCGCGCAACAGGCGGGTAATGGTCGCCATCGACAGCAGGCCAAGCACCACCACCGGCAGCCACAGATGCGCAATCGCATTGCGGAACATTTCCGGGTCGCCGGAGAGCCAGCTATCAATCAGTACCAGCCCGGTTTTCGGTTCGAGGGTGTAGATCCAGATATCGTCCAGCCGCCCCGGCCCGGCTGACCAGTGCAGCACGGCGTAAAACAGCAGCAGCCCGAGCAGGCCGAGCCAGAACACCGGCACCGAATAGCCGAGCAGCGAGATCATGCGGGCAATATTGTCCAGCAGGCTGCCCGGTTTCCACGCCGCCAGCAGTGCCAGCAGGATGCCAAACACGGCACCAAAAATCATCGCGCAGGTCGCCAGCTCAATGGTGGCGGGGAAGGTGCGCAGCAGATCGCTGGCAACCGGCTGATTGGTAATGCTGGAAACGCCGAGATCGCCGCGCAGCAGATGTTCCAGATAGTGCCAGAACTGGACCGGCAGCGGCTGATCCAGGCCGAGACTGGCGCGCACCTGGGCGTAGGTTGACTCGCTGGCGTGGTCGCCGGCGATCTGCAGCACCGGGTCAACCGGCGAAAGATGAGACAGTGCAAAGGTAAACACCAGTAGCCCAAGCAGGGTAACCACCAGCGAGAGCAGGGCGCTGAGCACCCCGCCGCTGCGGCGCAACAACAGCCGGGCGGAAGGCCCGGCTTGTGAGACTGATGACGCCATTACTTGGTGACCTGGCTGTAATAAACCATATCCGGGTTAATACCCTGCACGTACCCTTTCAGGTTATCGCGCAGCGCCACCAGGTTCTTCGCCTGCATGCCGATGACATACGGTGAGTGCTGCTGTACTTCACGCTGCATGTTCTGATACAGCTCAACGCGTTTCGCCTTATCGGTTTCCGCGGTGGCGGCCAGCGTCTGCTTGCTCAGCTCAGGAATGTGCCAGTTAGAGCGCCAGGCCAGGGTTTTGCTGCCGTCTTCCGGGTTATAGGCAAAGGCGGCGGCGTTGGTGTTCGGATCGAAGTAGTCAGCGCCCCAGGCGTTGAGCGTCGCTTCATACTGATGCGCTTTCACCCGCGTGGCGACTTCCGAACTGATGCCCGGCTGGACCTCCACTTTGATGCCGCCTTTTGCGAAGCTGGCCTGCAGTGCCTGGGCAATATCCAGGTACGGCGGCTGGTTGCTGGTAGACAGCTTGAAGCTGACGTTGCTCAGGCCGGCTTTCTTCAGAATGGCTTTGGCCTTCTCCGGGTCATAGGTGAACGGGTTATCGTTCAGCGCGCCGAGGAAGCCTTGCGGCAGGAAGGATTGATGCACCGAGAACTGGCCTTTCAGCAGGTCGTTGGCAATGCCCTTGTAATCAAACAGATAGCGCGAAGCTTCCCACAGCGCCGGGTTTTTCAGCACCGGGTTGGCATCGATATTAAACTGAATGTAATAGAGCGAAGCCATTGGCACTGCCAACGTTTTCACTCCCGCTTTCCCTTTCAGCGCGGCCATCTGATCGGCGCCGAGGTTACGGGCAATATCGGCGTCGCCCTGCTCCAGCAGCAGGCGGCGTGCAGCCGGTTCCGGCACATTCTTGATCAGCACGTTTTTAAGCTTCGGCGCGCCGGCCGGAGAGCTCGGGTTGGCGCTGAACAGCACCACTTCATGCGGGATCACTTTACGGATCTGATAGGGACCGCTGCCCGCTGAATGCGTGGCCAGCCATTTGTTGCCGAAATCGCCTTTTTGTTCGTTGGCCATCACGGTTTTTTCATCCACGATGGAGGACACCGGCGCGGCCAGCAGGCTGAGCACGTAGGTCGGGCTGACGTCGGCGCTCCAGCTCAGCTGGACGTGGTTATCATCGATTTTCTTCAGCTGAGCGTCGACGTTATCTTTGCTCCAGCCGAGCTGCGACAGAATAAATGACGGGTCGAGGTTCAGTTTGATCACGCGCGACAGCGAGAAGATCACGTCTTCCGGGCGCACTGGATTGCCGGAGGCGAACTTAGCCCCGTCACGCAGGGTAAAAGTCATGCTGCGGTTATCTTTACCCGGCGTCCAGCTGGTGGCCAGCGTGGGTTTCAGGTCGGTCGGATTTTGCGGGTCGGACTGCACCAGGCGCTGATAGAGGTTAGTAAATGCCTGTACTGAGGTGAGTTCGAAGCCGTCAGCCGGGTCGAAGCTGCTGGCATCATCAATAGACTGCGCAATAACCAGCGTGTCTTTGGGTGTCGCGGCCGCTGCGGCGAAGGACGCCGCCAGGGCCAGAGCGATAACAGAGGGAACTGCAAATTTCATGACGTTTCCTTGCCTTACGTTTTTTCGCGAGTGTAAGTGAACAACCGATAAGAACAATAGTAGATTATTCACTATCGTTATGCGTGAAAGTTATAAGGATGATGAAACGGTTATAAAACTGAACAATGCCTAACGACCGAGCGTGGCCCAAATCCAGGGCGCGACGCCGAGCAGGTTATTCAGCATATGCAGGAAAATCGGCAGCTTCAGGCCAGAGGAGACCAGGCGGGCGGCGCACAGCAGCAGGGATAGCGCAATCAAGGCAATCACCGTTTGCAGATGGGCGTACTGGGTATGCATCGCCGCAAAGATAATGGACGTCAGCAGGGCGCAGGCCAGGCGCTGGCGCGGAGCCCACAGCAGGAAGCTCTGCAGAATAAAACCGCGAAACAGGATCTCCTCAAACACCGGGGCCAGTAAAACCACCGCCAGGGTGAACCACAGCATGCTCAGATTACCCTGGCTTAACTGGCTGGCGGTCCAGCTCTCCTGCTGCATATACAGCGACTGGCTGGCAATAAGAGCCAGCAGCAGCACGGCGAACAGCAGCACTTGCCGCGGCTGAAGTCTGCCGTGCGGGATGTCATGGTAATGGCGGTTATACCAGCGATAAACCGGCACCAATACGGCAAACTCCAACAGGCACAGCACCGGCATCAGTAGCCCGCGGCTTTTCAGCGCCTGCAGATTGGGGAAGTGAGCGACCAGCAAAGTAATCGCATACCAGAGAATAAACACCCCGGCACACAGCAGGGTGTGAGTGACTCTGTCGGTCGATGATGTCATGAGGGACCTGCTACTGGCACGGATCCCGCCATGTTAACAAGCGACTTTTAGGCTGTCGAGCCGCGTGATTATTCACCATTGCATAAAATTTTCTCAATTGTTCAGTGTTACTGCCGATATCCGTTATTGGAACTTTTTGGGAAACAGGCACTGACGTCACACTGACAGCGCCCCAGCAGTAACAAACGGACAGGGAAGCGTTCGTAAGCCGTATTATTAAGGGGCATGACTATGAATCATCCACCGGTACTGACGGGGGAATTAGCGGATGGGCAAAAAGCGGCATCGGCAACGCGGCGCACGTTGATGGCGCTGGCGCTGCTGCTGAGCAGTGCGCTGTTTTTAGCCATGCTGATGGTTGTTGGCGTAGCGTGGCAGCAAAATCAGGAATCGGTCGATCAGGAAGGAGCGCTGCTGCGTGATGCCTGGCAGCAGCAGCGCCAGTCGCTGGAAACTCACCTGCGCGACTACGCTTTCTGGCAGGAAGCCTGGCTGCATATGTACCTGACGATTGATCCTGACTGGGCGTGGAACCAGCAGAACCTTGGCCCCGGCCTGTTTCGCGAACATCAGTATGATGGCGTCTTTGTTATCGACGTGGACGATCGCACGCGCTATGCCGTAGTGGATGGCCAGCTCTCCACATTTACGCTGGAACAGTGGCTGGGAAGCCAGGCGCAGCCGCTGGTGGAGCAGGCGCGCTTGTAGCAGCGCCACCAGCATGTCATCAGCGAAAGTATCATGATTGGCGATACGCCAGCGCTGGTGGCCGCCGCACCGATCACCCGTGGCAAAATGCCGCATGAAGCCACGCTCTCCGCCACGCCTTCCGTCATGGTGTTTGTTTACCTGTTTACGCCCGATAAGCTAACAGCATTCGGCCATGCGGTTGGGGTCGATAATGCCCGCGTGCCGCAGGATCAGCAGGATCGCTACACCACGCCATTTATCAGCCAGGAGGCTAAAACCGGACCGGCACTGGTTCTGCGCTGGGATCCCAGCCAGCCGGGGCGCAAGCTCCTGATGTATTTGCTGCCGCTGCTCGCCTTTGTTGCGCTGATCCTCGGCGTGGTAACGCGCCGGGTGATCAATAATGCGATGGATAATGCCCTGCTATCGGATACGCGTTTCCTGCAGTTGATGTACAGCCAGCGTGAACTGGCCGCCAGCGAGGCGCGCTTCCGTGACGTGGCGGAAGCGGCCTCAGACTGGATTTGGGAAACCGATGCCGCCGGGCGTCTGACCTATCTGTCAAAGCGCTTCACCGTGGTCACCGGGTTTGGTCTGCTAACCTCCATCGGGCGGCAGCTGGATGAGATCCTCCAGCACGCAGAGTTGCCGGTCAGTACGTGGGTGAAGCAGCAGCAGGCTGGCGGCGCGCGCAGCCAGTTACGCTGCTATCTGCATTCTCAGCATCGCGGGCGACGTATCTGTAGTCTGGTCGCGAAGCCGATCATGCTGCACGGCAAGCTGCTGGGCTATCGCGGCACGGTGTCCGATATCACTCTGGAAGTGGAAGCGCAGGCGCGGGTTCACTATCTCTCACAGCATGATGTGTTAACCGGCTTACCGAATCGGCTTTTTATGCAGGAGTTTCTGCAGGAGCAGCTGCAGGCGTTGCCGGGGCTGGACTATCCGCTGGTGATGATCAGCCTCGACCTTGACCATTTCAAACCGATCAATGATACCTGGGGACACGCGGCGGGCGACAGCGTGCTGGTGGAGGTGGCCCGCCGTCTGCGCAGCTGCATGAGTGCGGGGGATCTGGTTGCACGGCTTGGCGGCGATGAGTTTATTCTGGCAACCACCGGGCTGCTGACCCGGGCCGAAATTGAGAGCTGCTGCCAGCGCCTGCTCGACTGCCTGCACCAGCCGTTCCACGTTGATTCGCAGGAGCTGTATATCGGCACCAGCCTCGGCATCGCCATGGCGCCGGACGATGCCATGCAGCCGGATGAACTCCTGCGGCTGGCGGATATCGCGCTCTATCAGTCGAAACAGCAGGGGCGTAACCGCTGGGTATTTTATACCGGCGATATGTCGCAGCACCTGGCGCAGCGCAGTGCAATGGAGCGCAATCTGCGCCGGGGCATTGGTGGGGATGAACTGCGCCTGCACTATCAGCCGCGCTATCATCTGCAAAGCGGGCGGCTGGAAGGGGCCGAGGCGCTGGTGCGCTGGCAGCATCAACCCGGGCAGCTCATCCTGCCGGACAGCTTTATTCCTCTGGCAGAAGAGACCGGGCTGATTATGGATATCAGTGACTGGGTGCTGAATCGCGCTTGTCGGGACGCCGCCAGTTGGCCCGGCGAGCTGTGCGTCTCTGTGAACATCTCGCCAAAAGAGTTGCGCAACGGCAGCCTGCCGCTGCGCGTCGCGGCGGCGCTTGAGCAGAGCGGCTTAGCGGCAGCGCGGCTGGAGCTGGAAATTACCGAAAATATCACCATGGAGCACCCGGAAAGCGCGCTGGAGATCATGCACCAGCTGAAAGGGCTGGGGGTAAAAATTGCCGTGGATGATTTCGGCGCGGGCTTCGCATCGCTCGGTTATCTGAAAAAATTCCCGTTTGACGCCATGAAAATGGACCGTTCGTATCTTGATGGCTACCCGCATTCGCGCCAGGCGCAGTCGATAGTCGAGGGAATTATTGGTCTGGGGCGCGCATTTTCACTGATTGTGACGGCGGAAGGTATTGAAACGGAAGAGCAGCTGGCGCAGCTCAGGCTGATTGACTGTCAGCAGGGGCAGGGATATTTACTGGGTAAGCCGATGGCGCTGGAAGCATTGCGTGGATTGATGGATAAAACCGTCAGCTGACACGCGCCTCTGCGTCAGGGCAGAGGCGCGTGAGGTTTAGCGGACGCGTACCGCTACCAGCGTCATAATGACGGCAAAAGTGATAAAAATAGCCAGTTCCATAAGATTCTCCTCTGTGGGATTAGTCCTAAAATTATCATGTAAGGCTGGCTAAATTGTGAACGATTCGTGCGCAATATCACGCTATCACCTGGCAGCTTTATGCCACCACGCACTGCTCATTTGCGGCGCAATCTGTTAATCTTTCAGCAGAAATGCCGGTTATCTAAGCAAAAAGAGGAGCAGAAACAGTGAAATTTTATGGAAAAGTTGCCGTGATAGCAGCGCTGGTTGCGCTGTCGGGATGCCAGTCCGCTGGGCATAAAAGCGCAGACGCAGGTGCGCCTGTAGACCCGGAGATGGATCGCTGTGGTGCATCGCAGTATCAGCAGTATGTCGGTAAACCGCTGTCGGCCATTGAGTCGCTGCGTTTTGAAAATGCGGTGCGCGCCATTCCGTATAACTCAGCGGTGACGATGGACTTTAACCTGAACCGTATCAATTTTATGGGCGATAAAAACGGGACTATCAGCCGCGTTTACTGCGGTTAATTCTTCGCTCCGGGCTGGCCGCCGCGCGCGTCAGCCCTGTTAGCCTGCACCCCGACTCAGTAGTGCCACTTCCTTACCCACCATAAGCGCAGCCAGATGCCCGCCGAGCTGGTCCAGCCGCTGGTGGTGCTTACCACCTGGCCTTTCGCCACGAGGATCAGGGTAGGCGTACTGCTGACCTGCCAGTGCGTTGCCAGCACGCCGCTGCTGTCGTTCACCACCGGCAGCGTCAGATGATGCCCATTGAGATAGCGCACGATGCTGATGTCATTGCCGGAGCGGCTGGCGACGGTCAGCACATTGGTGCGTTTGCCGTTTAGCCACATCATCATCGGGACGGTGTCATGACAGGCGCTGCAGCCGGTGCTCCAGAACCACACCAGCAGAGGTTTCTTCTCGCTTAGCTCGCCAGGCGTCAGGTCGCGGCCGTCAACGGTGTGCAGAAGCTGCTGAGCAAAATCCGCTGGTAGCTCGGGCGCCCGTAAAACATCAATCAGGCGGATGAGCAGGATCAACATCAGTACCGGCAGCAGTATAAACAGGCTGAACTTCTTAAATTTATTGATCAATTTGCTGTGCCAGTTACTCATTGCCGTCTCCGCCTGCATCCGGCGCTTATCTTAACGGGGCGAGAGTGAATGGCAATCGTCTGGCATGTAAACATACGTATAGGGCAAAAAAACTACTCATGGCCTTCCAGTATTTTTGCCAGCAGGTTGCGGTAACCCTGCAAAACGGACTCGTCGGCTTCCCTCTCCAGGCGCGCAATCACATTCGCTATGATGGCTTTATTACTGGGCGATTTTCCGGACTGCATCAGTTCCATCATGATCACTTCCAGCAACTCACTCTCTTTTGGCGCATGAAACGATGGGCTGTTGAAGTAGTCAGTGATGGCGCGCCCGGCGCCGTGTAGCTGATGACTCATGGTAAACCTCCGCAAAGCGCCATCGGTGGCCGCACGGCCACTGACAGGATCAGGTATTTAAGCGATAGACGTTGATCCGGGCCGCCAGAACAGCGGCCCGCCACTTGCCTGAAAAATAAACAGGTGGAGATTTTTAATACTGTAGATGGCGCAGGCGGGAATGCCAGTAACAAACAGAAATATTTTTACTCATGCTGCGACAAACTCACGCAGGGTGGTAAGTGCCAATCACTTCGAGAATACCGTTGATCATAAACTGCACCCCCATGCACACCAGCAGGAAGCCCATCAGGCGTGAGATCGCTTCGATGCCGCCTTTACCGACCAGGCGCATGATTGCGCCGGAACTGCGCAGGCATCCCCACAGGATCAGGCTAACGGCGATGAAGGTCAGCACCGGGGCCACCGTGATAATCCATGGCGCAAAGGTGGTGCCGCTGTGGATAGTTGAGGCGGTGCTGATGATCATCGCAATGGTGCCGGGGCCTGCCGTGCTCGGCATTGCCAGCGGCACGAAGGCGATATTAACCACCTTACGTTCGCTCATCTCATCCAGCTTGTGGTCCGCTTCCACCGACGTTCCGGCCTGCTGCTGGGGGAATAGCATGCGGAAACCGATAAAGGCGACAATCAGTCCCCCGGCGATGCGTAAGCCGGGAATGGAGATACCAAAGGTATCCATCACCACGTTACCGGCGTAGTACGCCACGGTCATAATGATAAATACGTACAGCGAAGCCTGCGCCGACTGGCGGTTGCGCTCCTGGTAGTTCATATCGCCCGCCAGGCCAAGGAACAGCGCCACGGTGGTTAGCGGGTTAGCCAGCGGCAAAATTACCACTAGCCCAAGGCCTATGGCCTTCATCAGTTCAAACATCAGGTGGGATCCTTTGCACACAAAAGAGGCGAAGCCATCATGCCTTAACCTCATGGGGAAGCGAAGAATAACCAGGTCACCAGCGTAAGATTTACCTTAAGATGGGGAATTGACTCACTTAGCGATAAGACTATTCGTGAGCCTGCAGCGCAGGTTAACAATACGTTAAAATATTTTTTGTTTTAAATTAGAGAGTTAGAATTTTCATGGCTTTTTTATCATGCCGACGCTTGTACTGGGGGCGCGGTTATGAGTAAATGCACCTGTCGGTTTTGATACAGACCCACGTATGCGAGCAATTTTAGTAAAGCAGTCTTCAGTTCAAGCGTTATTTCAAGCTTCTTCCTGACTTCCTTCTGAGTGCCTCATAGTAATCCCTGTTGACGAACCCTGTGCCCACTGTGGCTTACTACAATTTTGAAGGAAAGACCCATGTCCCAGACTGGTTTAGTAAAATGGTTTAACGCTGAGAAAGGTTTCGGCTTCATTTCCCCAACTGACGGCAGCAAAGATGTGTTCGTACACTTCTCTGCAATCCAGGATTCAGGTTTCAAAACCCTGGAAGAAGGCCAGAAAGTTAACTTTACTATCGAAAACGGCCAGAAAGGCCCAGCAGCTGCTAACGTAACTGTTGCCTAAGTCCTCTTTCCGCTCCGGCGGTAACAGAACTTAGTTCGAAGTAAAGAAAACCCGCCCCAGTGGCGGGTTTTTTGCGTTTTGACCCCGCCAATAGAGTCGTTTGCTAACACTCTTCTGCTGCTGCCCGCTGGATAAGTGACTGACGCCTGCCGTGAGTGTTGTTACACTTGTGTTTCGCTTCTCGCCACTACAGGTCGTTCACACAGCACGATGGAATCCTGGAAGATTAACCTCATCTCTGTCTGGTTCGGGTGTTTATTTACCGGGCTGGCGATCAGCCAGATTATCCCTTTTCTTCCGCTCTACGTTGAGCAACTTGGCGTCACCGATCCCAGCGCGCTGACGCTGTGGTCCGGCCTGATTTTCAGTATTACCTTCCTCGTTTCTGCCATCGTCTCACCGATGTGGGGCAGCCTTGCCGACCGTAAAGGCCGCAAGCTGATGCTGCTGCGCGCCTCGCTGGGAATGGGTATCGTCATTTTGCTGCAGGCGTTTGTCACCAGTGTCTGGCAGCTGCTGGCGCTGCGAGCGCTGATGGGGTTGACCTCCGGTTACATTCCGAATGCGATGGCGCTGGTGGCGGGGCAGGTGCCGCGCGAGCGCAGCGGCTGGGCGCTCAGCATGGTGACCACGGCACAAATCTGCGGGGTGATAATGGGGCCGCTGATGGGCGGGCTGCTGGCGGACTGGGTGGGTTTACGCGCAGTGTTCCTGATCACCTCCGCACTGCTGCTGGTGAGTTTCCTGATTACGCTGTTCCTGATTAAAGAGAACGGCCAGCCGCGGGTGAAAAAAGAGAATAAGCTGAGCGGCAGCATGGTATTTCATACCCTCAGCCGTCCCGGGCTGATGATTAGCCTGTTTTTCACCACGCTGGTGATCCAGCTGTGTAACGGTTCAGTCAGCCCAATTCTGACGCTGTTCGTGCGCGAGCTGGAGCCTAACGTGCAGAACATTGCCTTTATCAGCGGGGTTGTTGCGGCTATTCCTGGGGTTTCTGCACTGCTCTCCGCGCCAACGCTCGGCAAGCTGGGGGACCGCATTGGCGCGGAACGCATCCTGTTTGCCGCCCTGATCTTCTCGGTACTGCTGTTTGTCGCCATGTCCTGGGCGAACAGCGCGGTTGAGCTGGGGATCCTGCGCTTCCTGCTGGGCTTTGCCGATGGTGCCATGATGCCAGCGGTACAGACGCTGCTGCTGCGTTACTCCAGCGACCAGGTAACGGGGCGCATCTTTGGTTATAACCAGTCGTTTATGTACCTTGGCAACGTCGTGGGGCCGCTGATGGGGTCGGGGATCTCGGCGATTGGCGGTTTTCGCTGGGTGTTTGCGGCGACGGCGCTGGTGGTGCTGATAAACAGCGTGCAGCTGATTTGGGTCTATCGCAAATCCGCCCGGCGCAAAATCACGCCGGGCAGTTCGCCTTAGTCCGTGAGTTTAAAACTGACCTGATAGCGATACTGGCGCGCAGACAGCAGGAAGTCCGGGCTGACGCTCGGGCTCCAGGAGTCATCCCCGCCGACCCCCATATGGAAACCATCGACAATCAGCCAGCTGCCCGGCTCGTCGCGCAGCAGGTGACGGTGCGAGGTGTCGCGCAGCTGCTCCATGCTGTGACGGCCGATCGAGAAGTGAAACTCCCCGCTGAGATGCCAGTCGCCGTAGTCCAGCTGCTGCGTACCGCCGCGCAGGCCGTTTTCGCCCGGGAAAACATACGCGGTACTGAGCTGCTCTAACGGCAGCGTCCAGCGTGAGAACTCGGCGGCGAGCCTGCGGTCGGGGTAGTTCTCATGCGGGCCGAGGCCGAACCAGCTGACGCTCTCCGTCACCGTGGCCAGCTGGCAGCGTAAGCCAATGCGCGCTGGCTGCGGCTGCCCGGCGGCGATATCCACTTCAACCTCTACCTGCATCTCTCCCTGAAGGTTAATGCGGTAGCACTTGCGGCTGAGGAAACAGACTTCCCCGCCAGCCTGCCAGGCGTGCAGCGTGCGGATCTGCACGCCATCGCTCAGGGCATCGACCTGCATCTGCAGGAGCTGGCTCTCCAGCTGATAGTGCCCGGCGCGTTTCCAGCGCTCTACCCATGCATGAGGATCGATGCGCGTCACTTCGCTGATGCCGATATCGTTATCCAGCGGCGCACGCGCGAACAGATCCTGCAGCGGGAAGAGCAGCATAGGCTGGCCGCCGCGCAGCCACTGTAGTAGCTCTCCGCTCTCCTGGCTGAACTGCCAGCGCTGCTCGCCGTGCGTGACTTCCGTCAGCAGCGCATGCTGTTCAACGCGCGGCACTTCACCCGTTACCGGGAGCGGCGGGAGTGTCAGCGCGGCGGGCAGACGCCAGCCGTCCCACGCGACCCGCTGTCCGGCCGGAGACCAGGCAGTGGCGGCCGGCTGGATAACCTCCACCCGCAGCCACAGTTCACCAGCCAGCGGCGGAAGCTCTGCCAGCGTCAGCGTGGTGCTGCCCTCTGCGGCCAGGTCGAGGGCCACTTCTCCTTCAGCCACCGCGGTGCCCTGATGCTCAATACGCCAGCGCAGCAGCTCGTTGTCGCTGTGACGGAACAGATATTCGCTGCGAATACCCACGCTCAGCGGGGCCGTGCTCTCCAGCGTGAACTGGAAAAACTGCTGGGCGCGCTGCGCTTCATACAGCGCCGGATGCGGCGTGCGATCGGCGAAAACCAGCCCGTTCATGCAGAACTGGCGGTCGTTAGGCGTATCGCCAAAATCGCCGCCGTAAGCCTGCCACTGCTGGCCGTCGGCATCGGTACGCGTCAGGCTCTGGTCTACCCAGTCCCAGACGAAGCCCCCTTGCAGCCGGGGATACTGACGAAACGCCTGCCAGTAGCGGTCGAAACCACCCAAGCTGTTGCCCATCGCGTGGGCGTATTCGCACAGGATCAGCGGACGCGTCTCTTCCGGCAGGCCGATCCATTTCTTGATCGACCATTTGGGGACGGCTTCAAACGGCTGATCCTGATCGACGCGCGCGTACATCGGACAGAGGATATCGGTCGCCGCCGTGTCGGCCCCGCCGCCTTCATACTGCACCGGGCGGCTGGGGTCGTGACTTTTGATCCAGCGGTAGAGCGCGTCATGCGTGCTGCCGTGGCCCGATTCATTGCCCAGTGACCAGATGATGATGCAGGGGTGATTGCGGTCGCGCTGTACCATGCGCGTGACGCGTTCGCTGAAGGCGTTAAACCAGCTGGGATCGTCAGACAGTCGGTTCATCGGCTGCATGCCGTGCGTTTCGATATTGGCCTCATCAACCACGTAAAGGCCGTAGCGATCGCACAGGCGATACCACAGCGGATGGTTGGGGTAGTGAGAGCAGCGCACCGCGTTGAAGTTGTGCTGCTTCATCAGCAGGATATCTCTGATCATAGTGGCCTCATCCATCACCTGGCCATGCTGCGGATGATGTTCGTGACGGTTGGCGCCGCGGATCAGCAGCGGCTTGCCGTTGAGCTTCAGCAGCCCGCCGCTGACTTCCACCTTGCGGAAGCCCACATCGTAAGCTTCGGCTTCCAGCAGCGCACCGCTGGCATCCAGCAGGGCCACCACTGCGCGGTAAAGGTGCGGAGTTTCAGCGCTCCACAGCAGCGGCTGTTCCACCTGTAGCGACAGCCGGGTGCGATCGAGGTAGCGCCCGCGTTCATCAATCACCGCGCTGCCAAATGCCTGCTGCTGCTGCGCAATCAGCTGCTCGCCGCGCCACAGCGTCACCTGGGCCTGACAGGCGCTGGCGTCATTCAGCGAAGCGACCGCCAGCACCTGCAGCTGCGCGGATCGGTAGCCGGCGCACAGCTGCGTGTCGATCTGCACGCAGCTGAGCTGTACGGCGGGCTTATGCAGCAGGCTAACGTCGCGGAAAATCCCGCTCATGCGCCACATATCCTGATCTTCAAGGTAGCTGCCGTCACACCAGCGCAGTACCAGCACCGCAAGGCGGTTTTCCCCGGCGTGTAGCGCCCGGCTGAGGTCAAACTCTGCGGGCAGGCGGCTGTCCTGGGAATAACCGATAAACTCACCGTTGCACCACAGGTAGAAAGCAGAATTGACGCCGTCAAAGATGATGCGCGTCTGGCCACCGCGAAGCCACTCAGCAGAGCATTCAAAGGTGGTGGAGTAGCAGCCGGTCGGGTTATCGCGGGGCACAAAAGGCGGATTGACCGCAATCGGATACTGCACATTGGTGTAGATCGGGGCGTCATAGCCAGAGAGCTGCCAGTTGGAGGGAACCTGCTGGCGGTCGGCCGACGGCAGATCGCCGAGCGTCCACTCATCCGGTACCGCCTCAGGGCAGGCAAAATAGCTAAAACACCACTCGCCATTGAGCGACTGCATCGACGGGCTAACCTCCTCATCACGCGCCGACTCCACGCTGCGCCAGCTGGCAAAAGGCGGATGGGCGGGCAGGCGGTGAAGCTGAGTCACTGCCGGGTTTTCCCAATGGCGCTGCGAAAGCAGCTGTTGCAGAGAGAGCGGGGCGCGTTCTGTCATGAGATTAACCTCTAAAATGTTATGCGCTCACATTGAGGCCGCATGACGATTTTGTAAAGATAAAAGGCGGGGCGATGCGAGAGCGATCGCAAGATTTATCACTGAAGAAAATCCGTTAATGTTGCCACTGATGCAGGGTTGCGGCAGGAAAACCACAGCAAAACGTTAAGTGTAGAAACGCCCTGTTAATAGCGCGTGTAAGCAGAGAATTCTGCATTGTGGCGGGCCTGAGCCGCGCTTACTATCAGCGCAAGAGGTCCTTAACGTCGTATTGAGGTTTGATGATGGTGAGTATTATTAGAGCAGTGAGTATTGTGGCGCTGGTGGCGGCACTGAGTGGATGTCTGTTCCCGCCTCCGGGTGGCGGTGGCGGTGGTGGCGGCTGGGGCGGACCTGGCGGCGGCGGCGGACCTCATGGTGGTTTCAGTGGCCCGCGCGGCTAACTTTATCGGGGGCCTGTTTTGGCCCCCGTTTTTTTAGGGCCAGCAGCCGAAAAATAACGCGTCACAATGAGCGAAACGTTTCGCCATTATTTAACAACTTTCCTCCCTTTGATCTGCGCTTAAGTCGCGAAAAAATAACGCGAATACAGGTTTTCTTTTTTCAAATCTGGTGATACCGTCTTGCTTTAACTTGCTGAGACAGTCGCATGAAAAACCTCATTGCAGAATTGCTGGTCAGACTGGCGCAAAAAGAGCAGGAATCGAAAGAACTGGTCGCTCAGGTCGAAGCGCTTGAGATTGTCGTCACTGCACTGTTACGCAAAATGGACGGCGGCCAGCTTCAGCAGATCAATGACAGCATCTCCGAAGCGATGCAGACCGCGTCCGTCACGGTCGAACCTGAGCTTTCTGAAGATATGTCACTGCTGGAAAATTACATTCAGCGCCTGCTTAACCACCCCCGCCAGTAATCTTCTTTATGCACGCGGTGCTCACAGGTCTGTGGCAGCGGGCAACGGGCGAGAAATAAAGCCTTCGTCTTATTCATTTCCCTTAAAATTTACGCAAAAATCCCTCGCCGAAAACAAAACTCATGCCACACTTTATTGTGTCGATATAACAATAATGGGACGGGATACGCATGAAAGTTCAATTAATGCTGGCGGCGGCTCTGCTGTCACTGACGGCGGCAGGCTATGCCAGCGCGGCCGAAAAAACCGCACAACAGCAAAAAATGACGGTGTGTAATCAGCAGGCGGGTGAAAAATCCCTGAAAGGGGATGAGCGTAAAACCTTTATGAGCGGCTGCCTGAAGAAGGACAGCAAAATGGATGGCATGACGCCGCAACAGATGAAGATGAAAACCTGTAATGCCCAGGCCGGCGATAAAATGTTGAAGGGTGACGAGCGTAAAACCTTTATGAGCAGCTGCCTGAAAAAAAATTAACTCATGCGGGCGATCGAACGATCGCCCGATTTTCCCCCGCGCTTTAACTAAACTAATCCTAAACCGCAGCGGGTTAAGCACGCTTATTGCTGCTTTCGGCACGCTGAGTTAAGAAAAATCCCATTTTTGCACTAAAATATCGGGATCTTTTTTTCGACACCATCATGAGCCAGTCACACTGTCTTGGATCGTGTCGCGTGCAACCTAAGGATTCGTTGTATGGTGGCTTTAATCATTATCGGCATCTTTATTATTAGCGTGATTTACGCCCACTCGCGCGGAGTGGTTAAACAAAAGCTGTCGCGCCAACTATTTGACCACTCTACTTTTATGGCACCGGTAAATATGTTTATGACCGGCCTGTCCTCACTGCCTGCGAAACAGCCCTATTTCGATAACGCTGCGTTCCCCGAATTACAGAAAATCACCGATAACTGGCAGGTTATTCGCGAAGAAGCGGTGCGCCTTCAGGACCATATTAAAGCTGCGCAGTCGCATAATGATGCCGGTTTTAACACCTTTTTTAAGCGCGGCTGGAAGCGTTTTTATCTGAAATGGTATGGCGATGCTCACCCCTCGGCACGCGAGCTGTGCCCGGTGACCAGTGAGCTGCTGAGTCAGATCCCGTCGGTCAAAGCGGCCATGTTTGCCGAGCTGCCTGCCGGAAGCCATCTGGGTAAACATCGCGATCCCTATGCCGGATCGGTGCGTTACCACCTGGGGCTACAGACACCGAATGACGATCGCTGCTTTATTGATGTGGACGGTCAGGTACACAGCTGGCGCGATGGTGAAGCGGTGATCTTCGATGAAACCTATGTCCACTGGGCACAAAATGCCAGCGAGCAGACGCGTATCATCCTGTTCTGCGATATTGAACGGCCGATGAAGTGGCGCTGGGCGCAGGCGGTGAACCACTGGGTTGGCACGGCGCTGATGTCGGCGGCGGCCTCTCCCAATGATGATAACGACCGCGTGGGTGGCATTAACCGCATCTTTAAGTACGTTAACGCGGTGCGTGATGCCGGGCAGAACCTGAAAAAGCGCAACCGCGCGCTCTATTATGGGATCAAGCGCACGCTGATCGTGCTGATTTTTGCGCTGATTATCATTCCGAGCGTTCTGATGTAGGCGCATCGACATATTTGGTTAAACATTTAAAAAAGGCGGCTAACCAGTGAGTTAGCCGCTTTTTTTTATACCTTATCTTTCGAACAGTTGCCAACGAGCCCCCGCCTGCCAGGCTTAAGATATTGATACATTTTGTGTGGATATAGCAAAAGGAGAGCTGGGTGAGTTATCAAAACGTTCTGGTATTAAAAGATCTGGCAGAGAATAAACCGCTGAAAGCGCCGGTTGGCGACGCCGACATTTTGCTGATTCGCCAGGGCGATGAGGTCAAAGCGTATCAGAGCGAGTGCCCCCACTCCGGCGCCCCGCTCGAGGAGGGTGCGGTCTATCAGGGCACCCTGACCTGCCCGTGGCACAAAGCCACTTTCTCCCTGCTTGACGGTGCGCTGTGTGAACCGCTGGCGCTCAGCGATCTGAAACGCTATCCGGTGCGGGTGGAGAACGGCATGATCCAGGTGGATCCGCAACCGATGCCGCCGCTCGCCACTTTCAGCGCGGGTGACAGCAAGCCGGTCTTTGTGATTCTGGGGACGGGCGCGGCGGGCAGTGCCGCCGCCTGGACGCTGCGCCGTGAAGGGTTTGATGGGCGCCTGGTACTGGTGGACCGCGAATCAGAGGCGCCCTATGACCGCACCGCGCTGACCAAATTTGTGCCGTCCGGAAAAATGAAAATCAGCGAAGTTCCTGCGATGCTCGATGACGACTTTTTCCAGTATGCAGAAAGGTTGCAGGGTAATGTCGAACAGCTCGACAGCCGCCAGCAGCTGCTGCGCTTTGCAGATGGCAGCACGCTGCAGTATGACAAACTGCTACTGGCCAGCGGTGGTCTTCCTCAGCGCCCCGACATTCCCGGTAACGCGCTGGCAGGGGTTCACGTTCTGCGCAGCATTGAACAGTGCGCCGCGGTGATGAAGGCCGTGGAGCAGCAGCGTAAGCTGGTGATTATTGGCAACAGCTTTATCGGCATGGAGCTGGCGTCGGCACTGCGCGCCCAGGATATCGCGGTGCAGATCGTCGCCCCGCAGCCGCTGCCGTTCAAAGCCCAGTTTGGCGAGCAGCTGGCACGCTTTTTCCGCGATCTGCATCAGCAGAACGGCGTGGAGTTTATCACTGACGAAGTGGCTGAGCTGACCGCCGAGAACGGACACGTCAGCGGCGTGCGGCTGAAAAGCGGCCAGCAGATTGCCAGCAGCGTGGTGGTGCTGGCGACCGGCGTTACGCCGGGCTGCGGTTTTATCCACGATATCGCTCTGCAGGACGATGGCAGTCTGGCAACCGATGAAGCGCTTCAGGCCGCTAAAAATGTCTGGGCGGCAGGTGATATCGCCAGCTATCCGGCGGAGGAGGGCCTACAGCGCATTGAGCACTGGCGCGTGGCGCAGCAGCAGGGAAGGATTGCTGCCAAAAATATGCTGGGTGCCGGCGAGGCGTTCGACCGCGTCCCGTTCTTCTGGACGGCCCAGTTTGGCACGCGCTACGAATATCTTGGTCACGCGGAAAAATGGGATGAAGAGCGGCTGATCGGCTCGTTAAGCGATAAAACGTTCGTCATGCTTTACGGGCAGAAAGGCAAGCTGGCGGCGGTGGCCTCCTGCGGGTGCTATACCTTTACCGCCGAACTGGTGCAGCGAATGCAGCAGCCGATGACGCTGGACGCGGCGGAGCAGCTCAGCCGGGCGCATCTCTCAGCCTGAACAGCGCAGCCAGCGGGTAACCCCGCTGGCTGCGTTTTTTTACTGCTTGCTCATCTGCTCGGATTTCGCCATGCACTGCTGCATCGCTTCCATCACCGCCGAGCGGAAGCCTTTCTGCTCCAGCACTCTTACTGCTTCAATGGTGGTGCCGCCCGGTGAGCACACCATATCTTTCAGTTCGCCCGGATGCTTGCCGGTCTCCAGCACCATTTCCGCTGCGCCTTTCACCGCCTGTGCGGCAAACTGGTAAGCCTGAGCGCGCGGCATCCCGCCCAGCACGGCCGCATCGGCCATCGCCTCAATAAACATAAATACATAGGCCGGGGCAGAACCGCTGACGCCGACCACCGCGTGGATCAGGTACTCCGGCACCAGCGCCGCTTTACCAAAGCCGCTAAAAATCTCCACTACCGCATCGGCCTCTTCTTTGGTCACCAGTACATTGGGGGTGACCGAGGTCATGCCCTCGTTGACCAGCGCGGGGGTGTTCGGCATAACGCGCACGATTTTACGGTCGTGGCCAAGCACCGAGGCCAGCGAGTCCAGCGTCACGCCCGCGGCAATCGAAACCACCAGCGTCTCTTTATTCAGGCTGCCCGCAATATCTTTCATCACCGACAGGATCGCATTAGGTTTTACCGCGCCGAACAGAATATCGGCCTGCCCGGCCACTTCGGCTGCGCTCTCTGCCGGGGTGATGCCATACTGTTTCTGCATCGCCAGGTTGGTTTCGGGCTTGTGGTCAAATACCCAGATATTCTCCGCTCTGACCTGCCCGGCGGCGACCAGGCCGGCTATAATCGCCTTCGACATATTACCGCAGCCAATGAAGCCAATTTTCTTGTCCATGAGATTCTCCCTGCTAATTCTGTTTACGAAGTTGGCGTGATGCCATCCCCACACCTTAACTGGATCAGATTAAGTTTGCCATTCGGCAAAAGAATGGGAAGATCGCGCTATTCCCGACTCAATATTATAAGGAAATGGCGATGCCAATCTGGGTGGATGCCGATGCGTGCCCGAAAGTGATCAAAGAAGTGCTGTACCGTGCAGCCGAGCGTGAGCAGATGATGGTGACGCTGGTGGCGAATCAGGGGCTGAGCGTGCCGCCATCGCGCTTTGTGCGCACGCTGCGCGTTCCGGCGGGCTTTGACGTGGCCGACAACGAAATTGTGCGCCGTGCGGAAGCGGGCGATCTGGTGATCACCGCCGATATTCCGCTGGCGGCCGAAGTGATGGAGAAGGGCGCGATTGCGCTGAATCCGCGCGGTGAACGCTACAGCGAAGCCACCATTCGCGAGCGGCTGACCATGCGTGACTTTATGGATACCATGCGTGCCAGCGGGGTGCAGACCGGTGGGCCGCCGGCGCTCAACCAGCGCGATCGTCAGCAGTTTGCCAATGAACTGGATAAATGGTTACAACAGCAGCGTAAGTAGTGGCGAGACCCTCTCCCGCCGGGCGGGAGAGGGGGTTAGCGGTCAGACAAAGTTGTCGTCATCAAAATCATCGCCAAACGCATCATTGCTGAAGTCGTTATCGCTGGCGTAATCCTGCTGCAGGCCGTTATCCTGGCTGAGGAAGGACTGATTATCCCCGCCGTTAAAGGTATCGAGATTATTATCAAACTGCGGGTCCGGCATCGCCGGTTCGTTAATGATATTTACAATCTCTTCCGGCTGCGAGTGGTGGAACATGCTGGTCAGCATATCCGCCATCACTACGCCGCCGGCAACGCCGACCGCCGTTTGCAGGGCGCCGCCAAGGAAACCACGCCCGGCAGCAGGGGCCGCGGGCGCCTGGGCATAGGCGGGCTGCTGCTGTGGCTGGGCGGGCGCATTTCCCCACGCTGATTGCGCAGGCTGCTGGACCGGCTGCGGCTGCGAACGGCTGCCGCCGCCAAACAGCCCGGAGAGGAAACCGCCGCTGTTCTGCTGGGGCTGCTGGGCCTGTGCCAGCTTCGCTTCCAGCTCACTCACCCGGCTGTTAAGCTGCTTCATTGCCGCTTCCTGGATCAGGATGGCCTGCGCCATGTAGTAGGGCGCGCCGGGTTGCGCTTGCACCTGCTGCTGGATCAGTTTTTCCGCCGCGGCGTCGCGCGGGCCGGACTGTGACTCTGCCTGTTTTAAGCGGGTAAACAGGCTTTCGATCAGTTGTTGTTCTTCGCTCTGCATGGGGTTCCTCCGAAAACGGGCGATAGGTTAATTCTGACTATCCGCCGGTGAAAGTAAATGCTATCGGAGTAAGGAAATGTTGCACCCCCTTACGCGGCTTATTTATTGTGTAAAGTAAATGATACAACTGTAATTTTCTTTTCAAAACATCGTGTTATTGAGGTTTTCCTCCCTGCTTGCTGTACAGAAAACGTTACTGCTGGTCCCGGTGAATAATGTCCGGTATCATGCGTCAACGTTTTTCAATGTTTGCCCCTCGGTGCGCGATGACCCGCGTCGGAATCGTTAAGGAAGTGCCTGTTATGTCATTACCCATTTATCTGATCGGCGCACGTGGCTGCGGTAAAACCACCGTGGGTCAGGCTCTTGCTCTGGCATTAGGGTACGCTTTCTGCGACACCGACCATTACCTCCAGCTCTCCAGCGGCCAGAGCGTATCGGACATTGTCAGCGCCGAAGGGTGGGAAGGATTTCGCCGTCGTGAAACCCTCGCTGTGAAATCCGTTACGCAGCCGGGGACGGTGATTGCCACCGGCGGGGGGATGGTGCTGGCCGAAGAGAATCGCCAGTTCATGCGCGAGCAGGGGCAGGTGGTCTATCTTAATGCGGATGCAGCGGTGCTGGCGGCGCGGCTGGAAGCCTACCCGGAAGCCGAACAGCGCCCGACGCTGACCGGGCGCCCGATTGCCGAAGAGATGGTCGAAGTGCTGGCGGCGCGTGATGCGCTTTATCAGCAGGCGGCGCACCATATTATCGATGCGATGCAGTCGCCAGAAGCGGTTGTCAGCCAGATCGTCAGCGCACTCTCCCTCGCTCGCGCCAGTTAACTTCGCCTTTTTCTCCCCCTCCTGCGCGATAAAGCGCTGTGCTTGTCTATACTTTGACAGTGGCCGGTTTGCTGGCCACGCCGTGAAAGGGATCTCTTTCGCGTGCTTTTTCTGACAGCCAAGAGGGGATGAGTATGCCAGGAAGACCGCCATATCCACGCGAAGCACATATTGTAGAGGTTGAAAAGGGCGCACCCGGCAAATCCGTTGTCTGGTATGAGCTGCGTTCTGACCATCCGAAACCTGACTCGCTGATCAGCGAGCATGAGAGTCATCAGGAGGCGCTGGATGCTAAAGAGCGCTATGAGGATGCTGAAAAAGAGTAATCCTCACTCCGCCCTGGCAGGGACGCCAGCGGCTGGCACACTATCACCTGGCGTTATTAATTATTTCTTTACCCGCACTTCCGCTAATTTTTCTCAATATCCATCGCAGCATATTTCGCTGGTCGCGCCCGGGATCCCGCCATATATTTTTATTTTTTAATCTGCATCAGGGATAATAAATTCTCATCGCCCCGCGGCACCTGATTATCCTTTTTCCTCCCCTTAAAGCCGAATGAAATTAATCCTTGACCGCCAGGCGTGCGCGCCGTAGGTTAATTTTATCAGAAACAGGAACAACAGTTCCTAATAGTGGAACTACCCGATGAGCACGCTTGAAAATGCTTCCGCCGTACTCAAACTGTTTAACCGCAGCGGCCTGACTCAGGGCCAGCCAGGGTTGACCTTTACTGATGTGGTTGAGGCATTAGGGTTGCCAAAAAGTACCGTTTCGCGCCTGTTGTCGACGATGGAAAACGAAGGGCTGCTGGAGCGCGATGCGGAAACCCGCTGTTTCCATGTCGGGCGCATGCTGCTGTCGCTGGCCAGCCATTATCTCTCGACGCCGCTGGTCGATGGTGCCTCATCCATGATGGCGCGGCTGGCCGCAGAGTCCAGCTGTACCGGCTATATCTCGGTGCTGGAAGGGCGCGAGATTATGGTGATGCGTATGTTCCAGGGGCGGATGTTTATTCAGGTAGTGACCCCGCCGGGCAGCCGGTTACCGGCTGCAGAAACCTCGGTCGGCCGTGCCATTCTGGCACGCTATAGCGATGAGTTCGTGCGCAAGCTCTATGCCGGAGCCTGGCAGGTGAGTTCCCCTAATTCGCCGCAAACGCTGGAGCAGCTGCTGGCCGAACTGGCGCGCATTCGTGAACAGGGTTATGCGCTGGCACGCAATGAGACCCTGCAGGGCATCAGCTCGCTTGCCACCACGATTACTAACAAACATCGGGGGGAAACCGTGGCGCTGTGCCTGTCGTTCCCTTCACAAAATCAGGAGCCGCCATACTCCTCCGCCACGCTGGATGCGCTGCAGATGGTCACGCGTCAGCTGGCAGGGAATTATGGCGACCTCACCAATACGATGGTTATTTCCGCCACCGTGTAATACTCACCTGATATCTCCTTATGGATATCAAGTACGCCTCACCAGGGCATTAGCAGTACCGTCAATAATACAACATTCTAATAAGGTCCTCAGAGACCAGTGATAATAAGCAAAATATCCCCCCGCAGTATCGGGGGACTATTTTGCCACGGGCAAAAAACATCATTCCATCACCATCGGACAGGGTCTTTACCGGGGAAAATATGCGGCAGGATAATCCTTTAAAGGATGCTGGCACCATTGTGGTGCTGCTTCTACTTTCAGTGCTCGGCGCCATTATTGGCGTGCAGCTGTTAACCACGCTGGGCGTGACGCCTAACACCTCAATTATCGGCGCCCTGCTGGCGATGCTGCTGGCACGTATTCCACTCAAAGCCTTCCAGCGCTATCGATCGATTCATACCCAAAACCTTGCGCAGACGGCGATCTCTTCTGCCACCTTCGGCGCCGCGAATAGCCTGCTGATGCCGATTGCCGTGCCGTGGGTTATGGGGCAGCCGCAGCTTATCCTGCCGATGTTTGTCGGCGTCAGTGCGGCGATGCTGCTGGATGCTTACCTGCTGTATCGCCTGTTTGATACCCGCGTTTTCCCGGCCAGCAATGCATGGCCACCGGGCGTGGCGGCGGCGGAAGCGATTAAAGCGGGCGATAAAGGCGGCAGCCACGCCTGGCTGCTGCTGGTCGGCGTGCTCGGCGGCATCGTCGGCTCAGTGCTGAAAATCCCGATGGCGGCCTTTGGTACCGCGTTTATCGGCAATATCTGGGCGCTGAGCATGTTTGGCATCGGCTTACTGTTACGCGCCTACGCCCAGCCGATTGCCGGGATTGATATCAACGCTAACTATATTCCGCACGGCGTGATGGTCGGCGCCGGGCTGGTGGCGCTGATTCAGGTGGTACAGGTGATCCGCAGCAAAAAGAGCGACACCACGGTTTACTCCAGCCCGGATACAGAGGTGCGCAAAGCGCTGGGACTGGGAACGGTGGGCTACCTGGCGATTGCTGCCCTGCTGGCGCTGAGCGCCGGGCTGTGGGCGCAGATGTCACTGCCGATGCTGCTCGCCTTCATCATCTATGCCGCCTTTGCGGCCTTTGTTCACGAGCTGCTGGTGGGCATTGCGGCGATGCACTCCGGCTGGTTCCCGGCTTTTGCCGTGGCCCTGATCACCCTGATCATCGGTATCCTGATCGGCTTCCCGCCGCTGGCGCTCTGCGTGCTTACCGGCTTCACCGCCGCCACCGGACCGGCGTTTGCTGATATGGGTTATGACCTGAAAGCCGGCTTTGTGCTGCGCGGGCATGGTCGCGATCTGCAGCAGGAGCTGTGGGGCCGGCGCATACAGCTGTTTGCCGCGCTGATCGCCTTTGTCGTCTCGATCCCCGTGGTGTGGTTCGCCCATGCCAGCTTCTTTAGTCAGGATCTGATCCCGCCGGTGGCGCGGGTGTATGCCAAAACCATTCAGGCCGGAGCGGAACCGGGTATCGCGCATAACTTACTGATCTGGGCGATCCCTGGCGCAGTGATCCAGCTGATCGGCGGGCCGAAGCGTCAGCTCGGCGTTCTGCTGGCGACCGGCCTGCTGATCTTCAACGCAATGGCCGGCTGGGCTGTGGTCACGGGTATCGTGCTGCGCCTGATCATTACCCGTATCTGGGGCGATCGCGGGCGTACGCCGATGGAAGTGATGGCCGCCGGATTTATTGCCGGTGATGCGCTTTACAGCTTTTTTAACTCCCTTTTCAGCAGCGGCACCAAACGATAATTAAGGTAACGACATGAGTTTGCAGCAGACTTTGCAGGTTTTTGAGCTACTGGATAGCGCCAGCGTCAGCGGGCAGGATGTCGCGGATCTGTTCAGCGGCTACCCGGGCGTTTGCGCCAGCGTTAAGCGCGTCAGCGGCCCGAAAGGGCAGACCGATTTCGTGCGCATCACCCTGACCGGTAGCGCAGGGAAGAGCCGGGGGGGGACTGCTCCCACGCTGGGGATTATCGGCCGTCTGGGCGGCATTGGCGCACGGCCAACGCGTATCGGCATGGTGTCGGACGCCGATGGTGCGGTCGCTGCCGTCAGCAGTGCGCTGAAGCTGGCCGAGATGCAGCGTAAAGGCGATTTTCTGGCGGGTGACGTCATCATCACCACCCATATCTGCCCGAATGCGCCAACCCGCCCGCACGAGCCGGTCGACTTTATGGACTCGCCGATCGACGACGTCACCATGAACGATAATGAAGTGGTGCCCGGCACAGATGCTATTCTTTCCATAGATACCACCAAGGGCAACCGCATCCTCAACCACAAAGGGTATGCGCTGTCGCCGACGGTTAAGCAGGGTTATATCCTGCGCGTATCGGAAGACTTACTGCGCATTATGGAGATGACCAGCGGCCGTCCGGCAGTGACTTTCCCGATCACCACGCAGGATATTACGCCGTACGGCAACGGTGTGTATCACCTCAACAGCATCCTCCAGCCAGCAACGGCAACCGATGTGCCGGTGGTGGGGGTGGCAATCTGTAGCGAGTCGGTGGTTCCCGGTTGTGGTACCGGCGCCAGCCATGAAGTCGATATCGCGCTGGCCGTGAAGTTCGCGGTGGAAGTGGCAAAAGAGTTCGGACGGGGCAGATGCGCGTTTTACGACGCCGAAGAGTATGCGCGCCTGCTGGCGCTGTACGGCAGCCTGAGCCATCTTAGCTCGCGGAATTAAGCTTATGAATCCCTCTCTGGTGACGTTGACGATTGGGCAGTCCCCGCGCACGGATATTATGCCGCTGCTGCTGGAGTACCTGCCCGAAGAACAGATTGCCCACTCCGGGCTGCTGGATGGCCTCACGCCCGGGCAAATTGCTGAGCAGTACGCGCCGTCAGACGGCGAGAAGGTGCTGGTCTCCAGGCTGACCGACGGCAGCCAGGTGACGCTGGCGGCGAGTAAAGTGGAGCGCGGTTTGCAAAAACGCATCCTGCAGCTGGAAGATGAGGGGTTTAGCACTATCCTGCTGTTATGCACCGGTGAGTTCGGCAAACTGTACGCCAGTGAGGCGATACTGCTGGAGCCGGACCGTATTATCCCGCCGCTGATCGAGGCGATTGTCGATGGTCATCAGGTGGGGATTGTGGTGCCGGTGGCCGAACAGATTCAGGAGCAGGCCAACAAGTGGAAAAACCTGACGCAGCCACCCTGTTTCGCCGTTGCCAGCCCGTATCTGGCCAGCGATGAGACGCTGATTGATGCTGCGCTGTCGCTGCAGGAGCAAGGGGCAGATGTGGTGGTGCTGGACTGTATCGGTTATCACCAGCGTCACCGTGATTTCCTGCAAAAACTGTTGGGTATTCCGGTACTACTTTCGAACGTGCTGGTCGCCAAACTGGCGGCAGAATTACTGGTCTGAGTCACGATTGCAGCGGCTGATGCGCAATAGTGCGTGACAGCCGCTCAATTATGCCACTACACTGCCAGCTTACCTTTGTCTCTGATTTTAAGGAATTTATATGCTCAATGTTAGTGAGTATTTTGACGGTAAAGTGAAGTCAATTGGCTTCGAGAGCGCCACGACCGGCCGCGCCAGCGTTGGCGTGATGGCGGAAGGTGAATACACCTTTGGTACCGCTCAGGCGGAAGAGATGACGGTGGTCAGCGGCTCGCTGAAAGTGCTGCTGCCGGGTGAAGCCGAGTGGAAAAGATATGCGCCGGGTGAGGTATTTAACGTGCCGGGCCACAGTGAATTCCATCTGCAGGTGGCTGAGCCGTCTGCCTATCTGTGTCGTTATCTGAAAGATTGATAATGTAGCGGGTCGGGCATGCCCGGCCCCTGCGCGTACTGGCGACGCATGCGTCGCCCGCAAGGTCAATTAACGTTCGGCTTCCCCGCCCAGCGCTTCCACCGTATTGCTGATTAGCGCGGCCAGTTCGCCGGTCATCAGAATAAAGTCAGCATCAAAACGCCCGGTCACGTCTTCGCGGTCAATGTCGTCATTCTGCTCGCGCAGAATATCGGCGAACTTCAGGCGTTTGATAGAACCGTCATCGGAGAGCACCATCTGGATGCGCTCCTGCCAGTCCAGTGCCAGCTTGGTGACCAGCTTGCCCGCTTCGATATGGTTGGCGATCTCATCGCACACCAGGTCCTGCTTCTTACAGCGGATCACGCCGCCATCTTCCAGAATCGCTTTCAGCTCGGCTTCATCCATCAGCGCGAAACCGGCAGGCAGCTCGCCAGAGCGCACCCACTCGGTCATGGTCAGCTCAATCGGGCTTTCCAGCGTCAGCGGCACCACCGGCAGTGACCCCAGGCTCTTACGCAGCAGCGCCAGCGTATCCTCGGCTTTTTTCGCGCTGGCACAGTCAACCATAATCAGGTTGTTCACGGTATCGATCCAGACATACGTCTGGCTGAAGCGGCTGAAGGCACGCGGCAGCAGACTGTGCAGCACTTCATCCTTCAGTGAGTCTTTCTCGGTTTTTTTCAGCTTGCGCGACTGCTCGGCTTCCAGCTTGCTGATTTTCGCTTCCAGCGCCTGTTTGATCACCGGCGAAGGCAGCATTTTCTCTTCTTTGCGCGCGCAGATCAGGATCTGGCCGTTAGTGACGTGGGTCAGATCTTCGCTGCGCGGACCGATCGGCGAGACCCAGCCGGTTTTCGACATATCCTGGCTGCCGCACGGGGTGAAAGAGAAAGCATCGAGCTGTTTTTCCATCTCGTCTGCTACCAGCGGAATGTCGCGACTAAGACGATAGACCATCAAATTTTTAAACCACAGCATGCTGCATTCCCTCTCTGTGCGCGCAAGAAGGCGCGCGAGTTCAAAGTCAGGGCGCATGATAGCGAATCGGCGGCGGGGTTTCATTGCCTTTCCGCCTGCCGCCTTCTAAGGTAGTGATCTCACCGTCAAATAATGAGGAATAACAAGTGCGTATTGGTATTGATTTAGGTGGCACCAAAACAGAAGTGATTGCCTTATCTGACCACGGCGAAGAACTGTTCCGCTACCGCGTCCCCACGCCGCGTGACGACTATGACAAGACCGTGGAGAACATCATCGGGCTGGTAAAGCGGGCAGAGCAGGAGACCGGGCAGCAGGGCAGCGTTGGGCTGGGCATTCCCGGCACGCTGTCGCCGTTTACGCGGCGGGTAAAAAACGCCAACTCCACCTGGCTGAACGGTCAGCCGCTGGATAAAGACCTGCAGCAGCGGCTGGGGCGCGAAGTGCGCATTGCCAATGATGCCAACTGCCTGGCGGTGTCGGAAGCGGTCGACGGTGCCGCTGCCGGTAAGCAGACGGTGTTTGCGGTAATAATCGGCACCGGCTGCGGCGCAGGCGTGGCGCTGAACGGCCAGGCGCACAGCGGCGGAAACGGCAACGCCGGCGAGTGGGGGCACAACCCGCTGCCGTGGATGGATGAAGACGAGCTGCGCTACCGCGAAGAGGTGCCGTGCTACTGCGGTAAGCAGGGCTGCATCGAAACCTTTATCTCCGGCACCGGCTTTGCCACGGATTACCAGCGGCTGAGCGGCATCGATCTCAAAGGCGCGGAGATTATCAAGCGGCTGGAGCAGCAGGACCCGGTGGCCGAGCTGGCGATGAGCCGCTACGAGATGCGGCTGGCGAAGTCGCTGGCGCACGTGGTGAACATCCTCGACCCGGATATGATCGTGCTGGGCGGTGGGATGAGCAACGTTGAGCGCCTGTATCAGACGGTGCCGCAGCTGGTGAAAAACTGGGTGTTCGGCGGCGAGTTTGCCACCCCGATCCGCCGCGCCGTCCACGGTGATTCCAGCGGCGTGCGCGGGGCGGCGTGGCTGTGGCCGTTGTGATCTGACGGGGCCCCCTACAGCAATGTAGGGGCGGACCCTCTTTTCCGGTCCGCCCGTAAGGCCGGTTAACATCGCCGAAACCGTTATTCGCCCTGCAGCATCACGTCGTGCGGGGCATTATCGCGGTGGCTTTTGGTCATCAGGAACCACAGATAGCCGATCGCCATCAGGCCGACAAAAACAGCGCCAATCAGCGCGTTAAACCACAGCATCGCGATCAGGCACACCACCGCCAGCACCAGCGCAATCATCGGCACCACCGGGTAACCCGGTGCGCGGAAGGTGCGCTCCAGCTCTGGCGCCGTGCGGCGCAGGCGGAACAGGCTCAGCATGCTCATGATGTACATCACGATGGCACCAAACACCGCCATGGTGATCATCGCCGCCGTCAGCGACATGCCCTGCAGGTTAATCCAGCCGTCGCTGAAGATGGCGACAATGCCGATCGCTCCACCGGCAATAATTGCGCGGTGCGGAGTTTGAAAGCGTGACAGCTTCGCCAGACCGCTTGGCAGATATCCGGCGCGCGACAGCGCAAAGAACTGGCGCGAGTAGCCAAGAATGATGCCGTGGAAGCTGGCAATCAGGCCGAACAGGCCAATCCACACCAGCATATGCATCCAGTTGGAATTATTGCCGACGATCATTTTCATCGCCTGCGGCAGCGGGTCATTGATGTTAGACAGCGTGCGCCAGTCGCCTGCACCGCCCGCCATCAGCATCACGCCGATCGCCAGCACCACCAGCGTCAGGATCCCGGCCACATAGGCACGTGGGATGGTGCGCTTCGGATCTTTCGCCTCTTCGGCGGCCATGGCAGCCCCCTCAATCGCGAGGAAGAACCAGATAGCAAACGGGATCGCCGCGAAGATCCCCGACAGCGCAGGCATGCCGAAGTGCTCGCCGCCCGCCCAGCCGTTGGCGGCGAAGTTGGCAATGCTGAAGCCCGGCGCCACCACGCCCATAAATACCAGCAGCTCAAGCACCGCCAGCACGGTCACCACCAGTTCAAACATCGCTGCCAGCTTTACGCCAAGAATATTCAGCGTCATAAAGACGATATAGGCGCCGACCGCCGCATATTTCGGGTTCAGCTCCGGGTACTGCACGTTGAGATAGGCACCGATCGCCATGGCGATAGCCGGGGGCGCGAAGACAAACTCAATCAGCGTTGCCATCCCGGCAATCAGGCCACCGGTTTCGCCAAAGGCGCGGCGGCTGTAGGCGAAAGGGCCGCCGGCATGGGGAATAGCGGTGGTGAGTTCGGTAAAGCTGAAAATAAAGCAGGTGTACATCAGGGCGATCATCAGCGTGGTCAGCAGGAAGCCCAGCGTACCCGCTACGCCCCAGCCGTAGCTCCAGCCAAAATATTCCCCGGAAATCACCAGACCTACCGCAATCCCCCACAAATGGATGGTGCCCAGCGTGGGTTTGAGTGTGCTCGTCATACCGTTATCCCCGTCATTATTGTGTTAGTGGGTCGATAATGCAGCTCCCCGAGGGGGGAAACTTGACGCGGGCGTGATGATTTCTGCGCGCTGCGGTCAACTACGCTGCAAAAAAAGCGCCAGATGTACGCTACGGTCAAAACAGGGTCGTCTGCGGTCAAGCCGAAAAGGGCGGGCGATCGGATGCTGGTTATCACAGAGACATCGTTCAACCTCGATTGCGGAGCCAGATAATGACTGCCAAACAAAATGACACCCTGAACAATGACGCGCTGCAGCGCCTGGCCGAACGCACGCTGGCCCGCTATCCCGCCGCTCTGCAGGGCAAGCTGAGCCTGCTGTGCCGCTCGGAAAACGCCACTTTCCTGCTGGAAGCGGGCGGTAAACGCTATGCGCTGCGCCTGCACCGTCCCGACTATCACCAATACGCCGATATCGTCAGCGAGCTGCAGTGGCTGGACGCGCTGCGCGAAACCGGCATCGAGGTGCCGCAGGCGGTGGCGGATAGCGCAGGGGAAACGGTGCAAACGCTGGTGCTGGAAGAGGGAACGGTGCGCCACGCGGTACTGTTCCACTGGATTGAGGGCGAGATGCCGGGCACCGATGTCGACCCGCGCGCCTTTCGCCAGCTCGGCAATATCACCGCGCGCCTGCATCAGCACAGCCGCCGCTGGCAACAGCCGGCCGGGTTCCAGCGCATTATCTGGGATCATCACACCATGGTCAGTGCGCAAAGCCACTGGGGCGACTGGCGCGATGCCCCCAATCTGCGCATCGGCGACCGGGCGATCGTTGAGCAGGCGATCGCCAGAGTGGGATCCGAGCTGGCGGAGTTTGGCAAAGCGCCGCACAACTACGGCCTGATCCACGCCGATCTGCGCCTGACCAACCTGCTGCTGCACAAGGGCGAAACCCGGGTGATCGACTTTGACGATTGCGGCTTCGGCTGGTATCTGCACGACCTGGCGGCTGCAATCAGCTTTGTTGAGCACCATCCGCGCGCCGCAGAGTGGGTCGACAACTGGATCACCGGCTATGAGCAGGTGGCGCATATCAGCGATGCGGAGATGGATCGGGTGCCGACGCTGCTGATCCAGCGCCGCATTCAGCTGCTGGCCTGGGCGGGATCGCACGCGGAAACGGAGATGGCGCACAGCCTCGGCCCGCAGTGGGCGGATCATTCAGTGCGCCTGTGTCGCCGTTATCTGGAAACGTCGCAGCTGCCGGTCGGCGCATAAACCCGCCACGTTGCACCGTGGACGGGCACTTTGTGCTGCCACGGTGCTCTTTTCGCACGGATAGCCATACGCAAGCACGCGAATTGTCTGATGTTGCGGTTGGTACGCAATTTGCTCTGTATACGGGGAGAGGGGAGTACCCCAGGCAGCAGGAGACAATCACATGTTACATACTCAACTGGCACGCCCTGAAATCAGCCACGTCTTGCACAGCGGCAATGCCGCCAACCGCGGCGTGCTCGCCGCCGCCGCCAGCGGCCTGAGCGACTTTATCAGCCACAGCGGCGGCGATGTCGATCGTATCTTTGGCGTCAGCGGTATCGACCCGGAGCTGCTGGCGCAGCCCACCCTCAGCCTTGGCTTAATCAACTACTGCCGGGTGATGGAAGAGGCGGCGCGCAGTTCAGGCTGTGATAACTTCGGTTTACACTACGGCAGGCAGTTTAAACCACAGTCATTAGGTCTGATTGGCTACATTGGCCTGTGCAGCGCCACGCTGGAGCAGGCGCTGCAAAACGTCGCGCATGCTTTTCCCTGGCACCAGCACGATACGCTGACCCGGCTGGTGGACAAGGGGGACTGCTGGCGGCTGGATTATCAGGTGCGCCACGGCGCCATTCTCTGCCGCCGTCAGGATGCCGAGCTGACGTTGGGGATGTTTATGAACCTGATCCGCCACGTGGCCGGTAAACACTGGGCGCCGCGTGAGGTTCACTTTGAACATCCGCGCCCGGCGCAGTGGCACGAACACTGCAAAGCCTTTGACGCCCCGGTCTATTTCGACCAGCCGTTTAACTCCTTGCTGATCCCGAAACGCGATCTCGCCCGCGCGATGCCCGACAGCGATCCGCTGCTGCTTGGCGTAATGCAGGATGCGATCCGCCGCCTGAACAGCGCCACGCCGCAGCAGAATATTGTCGACCAGGCGCGTGCGCAGGTGCATCGGGTGATGCTGCAGGGCGAGCCGGTGCTGGAAGAGGTCGCGGATAAGATGGGGCTGTCGAGCTGGTCACTGCAGCGCCGCCTGCGCGAAGAGGGGCTGAGCTTTACCGCGCTGGTGGATGCCGTGCGCTGTGAGATGGCGAAACACTATCTACAGCAGCGCCAGCTGCCGATTTCCGAGATGGCGCTGCTGCTGGGCTACTCCGAAGTCAGCGCCTTTTCGCGCGCCTTTCGCCGCTGGTTCGGCATCAGCCCGCGCCAGTGGCGACAGGACGAGCTGGCGGGCTAAGGGCGAAAATCAATCGCCACGCCGTCAGCCAGTTCAGGCGGCGGCGCGGGCAGATCGGGCGCGCTGGCCACCAGGCTCCACGTTTTCAGGCAGAGCAACTCATCACCTTCGGTGCGCAGCACCTGATAGCGCTGGTTCGCACCGTACTTTAGCGTCACGCGGCAAACCTTACCCTGATAGCGGTGGGCATCGGTGAAATGGCGCTGTATGCCTTGCTGCATCGCGGCGAGATAGCGATCGTTTTTGCGCGCAGTGGCGTGACATCCGCTTAATATAACGCCGACGATTAGCAGGCCCAGAGTCAAATAAGGTTTATACATTGCGCTTTGCCCCAGAATTAAAGCGATAAATAATGTCGCATTGTACCGGACCCGCGCAGACAGCAAACAAAAATCATTCTGGCAAAGTGATTTACAGAATTTTCTCTTAAATTTGCCTTAAGGGGTTGTGGCGGTTTAGTTCGGCTGTATATATTACCGTTAATCAATTAAATTAATTGACTATTTCGGTTTATTTGCAAGAACTGCCTGTGTTATTCTGGCGCCGCATTCTCACCTTTATCTGTAATTCTCGCGTTTATTATTTCCAGATGATATTAATTTGTCTGGTGCGGGATTTTCGCTGCATTTTTCATTCAGGGATTAAAATGAAACCCACCAGCCTTGCTGTTGTTAGCTTATTCGGCACCGTACTGTTAACCGGTTGTGCCACCGAATCCTCACGCTCTATTGAAGCCCCTCAGGTGGCTGCCGCCGCTCAGCCGCAATATCAGGGAGTAAAAAGCCCGATTGCCGTGGGCAAATTCGATAATCGCTCCGCCTATATGAATGGTATTTTCTCTGACGGCGTGGACCGCCTGGGAAACCAGTCTAAAACCATCCTGATTACCCACCTGCAGCAGACCGGACGCTTCAATGTCATGGACCGCACCAACCTTGAAGAACTCAAGGCAGAAGCGGGCTATCAAGGCAGCAAGCAGACTATCAAAGGCGCGAACTATGTTATCACCGGTGACATTACCGAATTTGGCCGCAAAGAGGTGGGTGACCAGCAGCTGTGGGGCATCCTGGGCCGCGGCAAATCTCAGGTCGCTTATGCCAAAGTGAATCTTAACGTCGTCGATGTGACCACCTCTGAAGTGGTCTATGCCGTTCAGGGCGCCGGCGAATACAGCCTGTCTAACCGTGAAATTATCGGCTTCGGCGGCACCGCCAGCTATGACTCCACGCTGAATGGTAAGGTGATGGATTTAGCCATTCGCGAAGCGGTCAATCATCTGGTCAATGGAATTGAGTCCGGCGCATGGCGCCCGGCGAAATAATAATAAGGGAATAATCATGAGCGTTTTAAAAACCCTCGGCGTGGCCTGTGCTGCGCTGATCGTTGTCGGCTGCGCGCAAAAGAAACAGAGCGTCTATTACTGGGGCGATTATCAATCCACTTTATACAGCTATTATCAGCGCGATAAATCACCCGAGCAGCAAATTGAATCGTTGAATGCGATTGTTGAGCAGGCAAAGGCGAAAAATAAACCGGTTCCCCCTGGTCTGCACGCCCAGCTTGGCCTGCTATATGTCGATACCAGCCGTCCTGATCTGGCTTTCCAGCAGTTTAACGCCGAAAAAACCCAGTTCCCGGAGTCTGCGGCCTATATGGATTTCCTGATGCGTAATAAGGTGAAAAAATAATGAAGCTCTGGTCTCTGATGATTGTCGCCGGCGCTGTGCTGTTAAGCGGCTGTGCCAAACCTAAGCCTTATGACTACAGCGCTTTTCGCGCCAGTAAGCCGGCTTCCATTGTGGTTCTGCCCGCGACGAATAGCAGCCCGGATGTGAATGCGGCTCATAGCGTGGTGTCGGTCGTCACTGCGCCGCTGGCCGAGTCCGGTTACTACGTGTTCCCGGTGGCGGTGGTGGATAAAACCTTCGAGCAGAACGGCCTGAGCAGCGCCGCCGATGCGCAGAGTGTCAGCCCCGCCAAACTGCGTGAAATTTTCAACGCGGACGCGGCGCTGTATATTGATGTCAGCAGCTACGGCACCAAATTTATGCTGGTGGATAGCGTGACCGAGGTCAAAGCGGCTGCACGCCTGGTTGACCTGCGCAGCGGTAAGCAGATCTGGTCCGGTACTGGCTATGCCACCGATGCTCAGGACAATAACAACGCGGGTCCACTCGGCATGCTCATCAGTGCGGCCATCAAGCAGATTGCCAGCAGCGTGAGCGACAAAAGCCATGACGTTGCGGTTCTGGCCGCTGCCGGGATGCTGACCGCTGATGGCGTTAACGGCAGTATTTTGCCTGGCCCGCGCGCGCTGCCGGTGTCCGCGCTGTAACGGTCAGGGCCGCGGGGAACCCCCTGCGGCCCTGATAAGTTAGTCTGGCACGCAGATCTGCGCCTTCATAAACGTCACGGCCTTACCTTCAATAACGACCCTGTGTTCTTTTCACTCACCTATCAGATTACGGTATCTCATCTGAAAATCGTGCGCTGATCGCATCCCGTTCATAACCCTGCGGTTGTGTCAGAATCTGGTATAAATCAGGACGGCGGCCGTGGATCCAGCGACGTCCGGTACTCATGGCAAGCAGGCTTAAATCCAGTTCAGCGCTCACCATAAAATCTTCAGCAGCCCAGGTTTCATTAATGATCCTCCCGTAAGGATCGAGGATCATGGCATTGCCCGTGCGGACTTCGTCATCATCTGCGCCTACGCCGTTACTAAAGAGAAGAAATAACCCGTTGTCGTGCGCACGGGCAGGTAACCATCGCATCAGCCATTCCCGACCGCTTGCCCCCTTGAATGCAGCAGTAATTTCTTCCTTGCGCGTTTCCCGTTCCGCCCACAGCGACAGCGGAATGGGTTTCATCGCATAAGGGCTGCGGGAATCGGTGCCGCCTGTTTGATGTGGCGCGAGAAGGATATCGGCACCCAGCAATGCCGTAGCGCGCACATTTTCCACCAGATTATTGTCCCAGCAAATCAAGATCCCTACTTTTACTCCCCAGGGAGTATCAAAAACGGTAAACCTGTCACCGCTGCTGATGGCCGGATGCTCAAAGGCATGAAGTTTTCGATGCGTCTGCATTGAGCCGTCTGGCATACAGGCAACGTACGCATTATAAAGGCGGCCATCATCGGCGCGTTCAATCAGACCGGCGCCAATAAGCATTTGATGTTTTATCGACAGAGCGCGAATTAACATCAGGGAAGGGCTGGTGGCGATCGGTTCTGCAAGTGCGGAAACCTCCGCCGCGGTGAGCTTAGGGACATGCCAATAGCCGGTGATACACATTTCCGGAAACGTCAGGATCTTCACCTGCTGGATGGCCGCCTGTTCAATAAACTTCTCCATTATCAGCAGATTATATTTTTTGTTATTTGCCTGATGCTGAAACTGTACGGTTGCAGCCTTTAAGGACGTCAGCGCGTGCATGATGCTTCTCCAGTTGTTATCGAAACTGAATTACATAACGATTGGCAATAACTGTATAATCAAATGATTTCCGTTTTCGATAACCTTTTGGAATGAAAAATTGAATATCCGGTTGCTAAAGGCCTTTTTGCTACTGGCCGAAAAAGGAAATTATGCCGACGCGGCCCGGGCACTGTTTATCTCGCAACCCGCATTGACCAAGCAGATCAATCTTCTTGAGGCGACGGTGAAGGTGCCACTTTTTTCACGCGGGCGTCACGGCGCAACACTGACCGCCGGGGGAAGATGCTTATTGCCAGAGGCTGAAAAAGTAGTCAGGCAAGCCCAGCTGTTTATGGATCACGCAGGGCGGGTATCGGCCGGTATTGAGGGGCATATCGCCGTTGGGTTCGGTCTCTCAAGCTTTTATCTGGCCCCACGCTGTATTGCTGAATTTCGCAGAGACTTTCCGGGAATAGAGATGTCCTTGACGGATCTTCCCTCCTTCCTCCAGTACCAGCTGCTGCAAAATGATGAGCTTCAGGTAGGATTTGTCAGGGTTCCACCCCCGATAGCGCTTGATTACCTGCCATTATTTACCGATCGGCTGGTTCTGATGGCCCCCGCAACGCCGTCGTTATCATTGTCTGCTGCTGACTGGCTAAAAAAATATCCTTTGTTACGTCTTCATGCTGAACGAGGGCAGGGTTTAAATGCGCAGATTGACCGCTTTCTGCATGATAACGGTCTTTTTATATCCTCCACCCAGCTGGCTGATGATATACATACTATTGTCGCGTTGGTGATCGCGGGTACCGGTGTTGCCATTTTGCCCTACAGCGTTCTGCATATCGCGCCACCGGAACGGGTTATTATTCCGTTAACAGGCAAGTCAATAAGCTGGAAAGTTGGCATTGCCTGGAATGCCGACAAGGAGAATGTCATTCGCGATAATTTTATTGCCAGTATAAGAAAGCGTATTGCGGTCGAAAGCGCGTAATCAGCCTTGCGGGGTCATTCCCGCGAATCTAACCGCAATTGCATGAAGGTGAGATCAAGCCAGCGGCCGCACGGCTTACTGTCGCCTTAAGACAGCCGCGCAGGGTCTCATCGGTAACCGACAATAGCGGCTCTCGCCGCTTCGGACGTTCGGTGGCTAACCAGGTCAGAACCTGATGCACGTAGTCGCGATCGGTGAGCGGGACCTGGTGACGGCATCTTTCGACGGGCGGCTACGTTGGCTTCTGACCTTCTTCGAAAGAATACGAACAAAGGGGCGGGGACCGTTTAGTACGATTGACTCCTGCTGCAGGCTTCCCGATGCGCGTACCGATGTTACACAGTGTGCAGAAAAGAAAATGGTGTTTGCAGTCAGGCATGTAGTGGAGCAGGGCGCTTACTTCCGGCGCCAGCAGATAGCAGGACGTCACGCCGCTTAAGATTTTTCCTGTCATTCTCTGCGGAGGATTTTTATTCTCAGTGTCATTTTATCCATTAATACCCTGAAGAAGGAGTACTTCTAATCTAGAGCTGCTGGGGATTTGATCTCTGTCTGAGGGGAGTACCGTTACAATATCCTAAAAGTAAAGTTTAACTGATTTTTTGTATAACATTCTGTCTCTTCGGCTAGGTTGAGGTTTTTAAAAAAAAAGTATAAATAGATTGGCATAAACTCCAATTTAACAACTATTATTAAAAATAAATACAGGGTTTGTTAAAAAGTAATTATCTTATGATGCGACGATAACTTTATTTTCATAGCGTTTAGATTCTTTGAATACATAAAATGCATAGTACATGGCTGGTTTTTTTGTATTCTAAGTGGAATATTGTTAATTAACACTGCGCCTGACTGATCTTTTATTCATTATGATCGTTGGAATAAGTAACTTTGTTTTTACCATTCCTTTTGGATCTATATAGTGCTGCGTCTGCAGAAGCGAGGCACGATGAAGATGTCTGATTCTCTGTTTTCAATGCTACGCCAATGCTGACTGTAGTCGGGATGCCATCAGCGCTGCTTAAAGATAGGGATTTCTTTATCCTTTCTGCCAGAATGTTTACAGCCGCCCCCTCTTTTAACAGAATGGCAAATTCCTCTCCACCTGAACGGGCCACTAATATATTTTCACATGCAAATTTCTTTAGTATAAGTCCCGATTTTTTAAGCACTTTGTCCCCCATTTCATGACCATAGTTATCGTTAATCATCTTAAAGTCATCAATATCTATAATGCATATTGCACCTGACTTATCCTCCAGGTCTCTAAGTTTGAGGTTTAGATATCTTCTATTAGGAAGTCCGGTAAGTTCATCTGTTAAAGAGAGCTCTACTACAGATGTATACCTGCCATTAACATAATTGATAAAATTATTGAAAGAGTAGATGATAAATATCATTGCAGGTACATACAATACGGCAGAGACAAGAGAAGTAATATCATTATCAATAATTTTCAAGCCACCGACCATAGTGACGATAGTAGAGTTTAAGAGTAAAAAAAGCCCGACGCGAAATGTAATTAAATTTTTCCCGTGTATCTCTATTTTGAATGACTTTCTTATAAACCATGTCAGGATAATTATTGTCAATAAATTTAAAAAAAGGTAAATAGTAATATGTGATGAGATGATTTTATCTGCTCCCAGAAAGAACACCAATCCGGTAGAAAATGCCGTATAAAAAATTATGGTTCTGTAGAGAAGACCTTTTACGCTGTCAATCTCGTGGATTAATTTATCAGAAAAGTTCATATTTATACCTTGCCCTAATGAGAATGCATAAAGTTTATCATAAGGGATAGATAAGAATTTTAGAAGTACTAACATAAATACAATATATTTCGTTAGTTAACCAACATGCAACAAATTAATTGCAATTACATAACATCTGGTTTTTTTTGTTTTCTTTAATTTAACGAAGAAAGTTATAACTCATCAAATGTCAAATAAATAATTGTAAATCATCGCTGAGCAAGCTATAAACAAAGCATCCTTATATTAAAAGAAAGTGGTTTCCCAGCTATAATCTTAAATCTTAAGTAGTTATCAGAATCTGATATTCTTAATATCAAGAGAAATAGTGAAAACTACTTTTCCGACATCTTTCAGAGAGTTGAAGGAAATTATCAATCAGATAATTTTATGAAAAATATTATATGTAATAACTGCTTCTTTCTGGCACTTCCGAAGTTGCTATCGTAAAATTGTTACCAATAAACTTACAATGCCGTGCCTCGTTTTCAAGAAACCGTGTGTGGGAGTAGCGTCATATGGAATACTACGGATTTGTGTTGGTCAAGTTCATAATTGGGTTTGTGATCGTCATTACTCACCTCAACCTTTCAGGAAAAACCCAACTGTCGCAGATGACGCCGATAGATTTTATCGGGAACTTCGTACTGGGTGGAATAATCGGAGGCGTCATTTACAGCGACTCCATACCTTTGTATCAGTATCTGATCGTGCTCCTTATTGGGGTGTTTCTGATTTCATTACTGAATGCAATAAGCAAGCATGTAAATTTTTTTCGAAGTATGGCCATAGGCCAACCGATACCTATTATTAAGAAAGGCAGGTTTTTAGTCGAAAATATATCTGATAACAAGAATAAAATTGATATTTTGAACGTGTCATCTCAACTTCATGCGAAGGGCATTCATTCCTTTCAGGAGATCTATTACGCTCAGATTGAACCCAACGGGCAAATAACGGCAGTCTGCGAGGGTTCAGAGATGCCGTCTGTTATCATTATGAAAGATGGTAAAGTCCGTGAGCATGCACTCAGTGAAATTGAAAAAAATGTACAGTGGCTTGAAGTTGAAATGAAAAAAGCCTCACTTGATTATGAGGATATCTTTATCGCAGAGTTTTGGAGTGGACGTTTAACGTTTATCCTGAATGATGGGGAAGTATTGAAATCGCGCTCATAGAACTTTTTTAAAGCTATCGACTAACTTAGTTAACTAAAACCAATACCGTTTTAGAGCCTCCGGTATTGGTTTTATGATGTGCTTGGCGGTAACCCACCGCTTTTCTCGTAATCAGCGATCGGCCGTTATACCCGTAACGCATCATGTTGCAGCGTTGTCAGACTTTTTGAAGCACCGCATCTACCACGTTTTGGCGTTCCGCCGGTCTAAAATCGGAATAGTGTTCCCGGATGATACTCAGCGCCATCTCAGTCAGTGACGCTTGCAGGAGGCGGTTTCCGCTGCGACCATGGCTCTGGTTATTCATAGACTAAACCTACGGAAACGTACGATAAGGCCATTAATGATCTTAATCTGAGCATCATTTCAAAAGCTAAGCCATCAGAGTTGTGTTCAAAAAAAGGAAGTTGACTTATAAACCCGAATGCTCTTCGGAGCGTATGATTTATTCGGGCATATTCGAAGTTTCTTTAATCCATGAACGTCAGCATGAAGGGAGCGCTTTAATCAAGCTACGTGGGCTAACCGAGGTCGGAAAAATTACTGTACTCAAAGATATGAAAAACAGCCCGTCTGACAGGATCCTGAAACGGGTTACATTCGTCGGCATGTTTCACCGGGACAAATCCCTGTAGACCTGGTCAGCGTGGAACTTCCCGCTAACACCGCCGTGCCGATGCCGGCCATGTCATATCTCTCTCGACGCCAGCTTATATGGGTATTGAAAGGCAGTCTGACATTTGAGGAAGGAGCCCATACATTCGAGATGCATTCTGGTGATTGTCTGGAGGTTGGCTATCCCGCCGATTGTGTTTTCAGAAATGATACAGATGAAATATGCCGCTATGCCGTGCTAGTGCTCAAATCTTCCTGAGACGTCTGATATGTCGTGAGAATAGTGACGGTATGATTATTTTCATGCTTTTTCAGAGCGTGCATTAATTATAAATGTTCGCTATTCACTTATCGCTGCTCTCTATACGGACAGGCAGCTAAGTGCTGTAATTTCATCTGAACCGCCTTCTTTAACCGGTGTTAGACAGGTCGTCTTTGCAGACGACGTGCCACGCATGTAATTCAGCCCATCAGAAGGTATACAGCACCCCCAGATTGTACGTCAGGCCGCCGTGCTTGATCACAATCGGGCTGTTACTGGCCTTGTCGTCAAGCCAGGTGTAATCGGCACTGACCACGCCGCCCCAGTGTTGCGTGAACTGGTGGCTCCAGGTGAGGCTGCTGTCCATGCCATAGAAACCCCCGGCGGACTGATAGGGTGCAAAGTCAGTGCGGTTACTCTGCTCGCGGCTGACGCCATAAAAGGTGTTCATATAGCGCCGGTCGCCAAAGAGTGCTGCCGACTGAAGTGCAACGGTGTCGCTGTCGTTTTGAAGCGGAAGCAGGGTGACGGAGGTCTGATAATGCCCCCCCTGACCATCCGTCAGCGGCAGAGTAGCCCTGGCCTCAAACGACAGCCACGGCGTTGCTGACCAGCCCACGGCGAGAGCGGTATTGATGGTCGCATCGATATTTCCCATGCCTTTGAGGGTATTCGAGCCATCGCGCCAGCTGGAGTTTTTGTCCGTGCGGCCAAGGGTATAGCCCAGCGTATGTTCCAGATACAGGCCGTTATCCGCTTGCAGGTCGTACCCCACGCCTTTGAGCGTATCAAAGAAAAATGCCCCGTCGCGTGCCTGAACGATCGGGCCCGCCAGCCAGTGGCGCTGATCCGAACCGCTGTAGCGCGGTGCGCTTTGTGCGCCCATACCGATAGTCAACGTGGGGGCCGGTGAGGCCGCGTCAGCCAGCGCCGGGAGCACTGTTGCGGACAGCCCGAAACAGGTAATGTGCAGTAGTAATTTTCTGGATATCATGTCATTCCTCATCACCCAAACGTATGGTTGGTAGCGGATTGCAGCCGCGACTGAAACCCGAATTATGAAGAGGCAGTGTCAATAAACTGTCAGGGATTTATGAAGAAACGGTCAAGGCGAAAAAATGCAGACAAAGCGGATCCTGATTATTGAAGACGACGCCGATGCGGCGGACGTGCTCGATGCCTATTTAAAACGTGAAGGCTATGAGGTAAAGATTGCGGATGACGGCCTTGCCGGGCTGGCAGCCGCCCAGGTGTGGAAGCCGGATCTGATTCTGCTGGATGTGATGCTTCCCGCCATGAAGGGAACGGAGGTGCTGGTCGCCCTGCGCCGGGAAAGTACCGTTCCGGTTATCATGGTCACGGCAATGGGGGACATGCCCGATAAAATCGGTGCGCTACGTTTCGGTGCCGATGATTATATTGTTAAACCTTATAATCCTGCCGAAGTTGTGGCACGGGTGCAGGCGGTGATGCGCCGCATGTCGTCAGCTGAAAAATCCGCTCCGGTCCTCCGGTGGCAGGAGCTTGAAGTGAATGCTGAGGCCCTCACTGCTGGTGTCAGGACCCCCGCTGGCGGGCTTGCCTGGCTCGAACTGACGCCGACGGAGTTTTCCGTGCTCACCACGCTGATGCGCACGCCGACCCGCCCGTTTTCCCGTCAGCACCTGCTGGAAAGTTGCCTGCCGGAAAGCGAGGCGCTTGAGCGCGTGGTGGACACGCATATCTATAACTTACGTAAAAAGCTCGAAGCGGCGGGTATTGTTAACGTACTGGTTAATGTGCGCGGCGTCGGTTACCGGTTCAGACAGCCATGAATTCAAAACACTATCCGTCACTTTGGCGCTGGATTTGTATCCGTATACTGGCGCTGGCCATTGGCAGCGTTATCGTTATTGCGGTTTGTATGTGGCTGCGTTTTGCCATTGAAAACCTCTGGGTGCTACACCATATGTCTCCTGCGCTCAGGGCCGAATTTTACGTGCTGCGTGATAATCCGGAACTTAATCTGGCGCGCTTTCATCAGATTGTTGATGCAGGCTGGGGAGCGCGCTACTCCGATCCGTCGATCGCCAGCGCTGACTGGATTATGGTCGGCATCCTGGTGGTGGTGGTCATTCCTTTTATTGTCTTTTTCGGCTTAAAAGCGGCACGCCCGCTCTCCTCGCAGTTCAGCGAACTGGCACAGGTGGCGAAGGCCGTGGCTAGGGGGGATTTCAGCACGCGTGCCAGAGCCGTTAAGTATGCCCCGTCTGAACTGGTTCAGTTTACGGATGACTTTAATGCCATGATGCTGCAGCTGTCGCGCTATGAGCGGGAACTGCGGGCGTCACACGTGGCCATGGCACATGAATTACGGTCACCTCTGACCGCGGCGGTGGGAAGGCTGCAGGGCATGCTGGACGAGGTGTTTCAGCCCGAGCCGCGACAGCTGCAAATGGTCATGAAACAGCTGTTGCACTTAAACCGGTTGATAGATGAGCTTCACCTGCTTTCACTGGCGGATGCCGGGCAGCTTAATCTTGATAAAACTCCGGTCGATCTGACCGAACTGTTGCGTGAGCGTGCAGCCTGGCTCACCCCTCAGACGACCCCGATCGGATTTGATATCCGCCTTGGGCAGTCGAGTGTCTGCAGCTACACCGGCGATCCCTTCCGTCTTGGACAGGTGTTCACCATCCTGATGGAAAATGCCTTGCGCTATGCCGCAGAAGGCCAGCGCCTGGAGATTAATCTGGTTAAGAGACACGAGGGTTACGACGTCATCTTTGAAGATTTTGGCCCAGGTGTGGACAGCGAATTTTTACCGCTGATGTTTGAACGCTTTACCCGGGAAGAGGCCTCGCGCGCGCGCCATTCCGGCGGCAGTGGTTTAGGGCTGTCTATTGCCCGCGCGGTGTGCGAAGCGCACGGCGGAAGCATCAGGGCGGAACAGAAAGCGCAGGGAGGGCTGATTATCACCCTCAGCCTTACCTGAACGGCCGGTAATGAAAAAAGTGCTTATCTTGACGGTCTCTTGATGGTTTATTGCCGGAATCTGGACAGTGATTGTATTGAATAGCGATATCTCAATTCAGGATAACTGTCATGGCTGTTACCTTCACCGACTTCGCGCGCCACGGCGTTCGTCATTTACACGCAGCAGGCCGGCTACTCCCGTTGATCCCCGCCGTCTGTGTGCTTGTTATGGTCATTGTGCTGACAGGGTGTGGTGAGAAAGACCCTAAGGAAGCCCCGGTCATCAGGCCGGTGCGCACGATCTCTGCACCGTTTCCTGCTGCCGCTGGCTCGCGGATCCAGACCGGAGAGATCCGTGCCCATGAGGAGGTCGCGCTCGGGTTCCGGCTGGATGGACGTATTCTGACGCGCCAGGCTGAGGTAGGGGACCGGGTGAGCGCCGGGCAGGTCCTGGCCACGCAGGAAAGCGTGACCAGCCATAATCAGCTCAGCAGCGCGCAGGCTGACCTGGAGAGCGCCCGCGCGGCAGAGCAGGTTGCCGCTCTCAACCTCAGGCGGATGCAGCAGCTGATGCCCTCCGGGGCTATTGCCCGCGCGCAGCTGGACAGCGCCAGGGCGGACTGGCAGAGCGCACGAGCGAAGCGACAGAGCAGCGACGATGCGCTGAAAAATGCGCAGGAAAACCTCTCCTGGTCAAAACTCACGGCCCCGGCTGACGGAGTGATCACTCAAGTCAGCGCGTCGGCAGGGCAGGTAGTCAGTGCGGGACAGAGCGTCTTCACCCTGGCCAGCGGCAGCGGGCGCGATGCGGTATTTGATGTGGCGGACCCCCAGTCTGTTGCTCAACACGCTGACGGGCCGTTTAGCGTCTCGTTACTATCAGCCCCTTCCACGATGGCTGTGGGGCATTTCCGCGACGTCAGCCCGCAGGCCGACCCGCAAACCCGCACCTGGCGCGTGCGCATCACGCTGGATAACCCGCCTGCGGCTATGGCTCTCGGTGCCACGGTTCAGCTGGCACTCAACGCCTCAGGCCCGCGCATGACGGCCCTGCCAGCCTCTGCGCTGACCCGTGTCGGCGAACAGCCGGCCATTTTTGTCGTTGACGAAAAGACGCAGTCGCTGCACTTACGGCCGGTTGTCCTGGGGCGCTACAGTACCTCCGAAATATTTATCTGCGACGGTATACGTCCTGGCGAAAAGGTGGTCGTGGCGGGGGTCAGTAAACTGCGGGAAGGTGAAAAAGTGCAGCCCGGGGAGGAGAGCGAATGAAACCGTCATCCGCTGCCGGGGCGTTCAACCTTTCCGCCTGGGCGCTGAACCATCAGTCGCTGGTCACCTTTTTTATGCTGCTGTTAATGGCGGCGGGGATCGTCAGCTATCAGCAACTCCCCCGTAATGAAGACCCGGCGTTTACCATAAAAACGGCCGTGGTATCGGCAGGCTGGCCGGGTGCCAGCATGACGGATACGGCTAATCTGGTCACCGATGCGCTGGAGAAAAAACTGCAGGAAACGCCCTGTCTCGACTACGTGCAGAGCGAAACCCATGCCGGAAAATCGGTGATTTTTGTCAATCTTCGCGATGACACGCCGCCCTCAAAAGTGGCGGGCATATGGTATCAGGTGCGTAAAAAGATGCAGGATATCGCGCCATCGCTGCCTGCCGGTGTGCAGGGCCCGTCCGTCAACGACGAGTTTGATGACACCTTCGGCACCCTTTATGGCTTTACGGCAGAGGGTTTCACGGCGCGTGAGCTTCGTGACAGGGTTGATGATATCAGCCGCAGCCTGATGTCGCTGCCGGACATGGGCAAAATCAGCCTGCTGGGCGTGCAGGAGGAGAATATTGTGCTCGCCTTTTCACCGGCCCAGCTGGCCGGAATGGGGCTGGATTTACAGCAAATAACCGATGCGCTCAAGGCGCAGAACGCGGTGGAGCCTTCAGGGATCCTGCGCAGTGACCGTGAGAACATTGCGCTGCGCGTTAGCGGGGCACTGACCTCTGAGCAAAGTCTACGCGCCGTGACGCTCCACGTTGCCTCGCGCTACATCCCCCTGACGGATATTGCGACCATCAGCCGTGAGGATGCAGAGCCCCCGTCACCCGCGTTTCGGGTCAACGGCCAGCCCGCCATCGGTCTTGCCATCTCCATGGCCGCCACGGGCAACATGCTCACTTTCGGCCACGCGCTGAAAGCGCGGATGGCGGTGATTAGTGCCCATCTTCCGCACGGCATTGAAATGGTCAGGGTGGCGGACCAGTCTGCCGTGGTGGCGCAGGCCGTGAGCGGATTTATCCGGGTACTGATTGAGGCCGTGGTGATTGTTCTGGCGGTCTCCTTCGTCTCGCTGGGGACCCGTGCCGGGCTGGTGGTGGCCGCGGCTATTCCCATCGTGCTGGCAATGACCTTTACCGGCATGATGCTTGCCGGCATCGGGTTACAGCGTATCTCGCTGGGCGCATTAATCATCGCGCTGGGGCTGCTGGTAGACGATGCGATGATAACCGTTGAAGCGATGGTGTCGCGTATCGAGGCCGGTGATACCAAATGGCGCGCCGCGACTTACGCCTTCGAGACCACCGCCTTCCCGATGCTGACCGGCACCCTGGTGATGATAGCGGGCTTTATTCCGGTGGGATTTGCCGCCTCAAGCGCCGGAGAGTACTGCTATTCGCTGTTCGCCGTGGTGCTGATCGCGCTGCTCTGTTCATGGGTAGTGGCGATTCTTTTTTCACCGCTGGTCGGAACCTGGCTGTTACCCGAGAAGCTTGCCTCACACGCTGAGCAGCAGGGAAGGCTGATGCGCGTCTATCAGCGCCTGCTCAATCTGGTTCTTCAGAGACGGGCTGCCACCCTTTGCCTTGCCTGCCTGTTATTAGCGTTAGCCTCTTATGCCACCACGCTGATGCAGGGCGAGTTTTTCCCCGCCTCCGATCGCCCGGAACTGCTGGTCAGCCTGACGCTTCCCGGCAACGCTTCCCAGCGCGACACGGGGCGGCAGGCCGGGCGTCTGGAGCAGGCCCTGCAAGGCAATCCGAACATCGACCATTTTTCCACCTACGTGGGGTCAGGAGCCGTGCGGTTTTATCTGCCGATGGACGTATTACTGGATGATGAGAACACGGCGCAGCTGGTGGTGGTCGCCAGGGGCCTGAAGGAGAGGGATAAACTGCGCGCGCAGCTGCAAACTATTTTAGCCCGGGATTTCAGTGATATCACTACGCGCGTCTCACCGCTTGAGCTGGGCCCGCCGGTAGGCTGGCCAATAAAATATCGCGTCAGCGGGCCGAACTACCGCAAAGTCAGGCAGATTGCGCAGCATCTTGCCAGCGTGCTCGGCAACAGTCCGGCAACCCGGGAGGTTAACCTGACCGCCGGTGAACCTGAAAGAGCGATCGCTTTGCAGGTCAATCAGACCGCCGCACGTGCGGCGGGCGTCTCTTCCGAAAGTCTGGCAACCTTACTCAACACGGTCTGGTCTGGCAGCGTGGTGACCACCGTCAGGGATAAAAACCGGCTGATTGATGTGGTGCTGCGCGCTAACCAGCGTGAGAGTCAGGACTTAACCACGCTGTCCGGGCTGACGATCGCGACAGCAGAAGGCAAAAAAATCCCCTTAAGCCAGGTGGCGACGCCCGCCTGGGGAGTGGATGACCCGGTTATCTGGCGCCGACAACGGCTGCCGTTTATCACCGTGCAGACCGATCTGGCCGCAGGTTTACGGGCTGAGGCCGTTTCACAGCGGCTTGCTCCCTTAATTGCCCGTATCCGAACCACCTTACCGGCGGAGTATGCGATAGAGGAGGGGGGCGAGGTGGCAGAGTCGGACAAAGGCAACAGTTCGGTATTTGCCGTGCTGCCGGTTACCCTTATTATTATGCTTATCCTGCTGATGGTGCAGCTGCAGCGATTCTCGCGCATGCTTATCGCCCTGTTTATGGCGCCGTTTGGCCTTATTGGCATTGTGCTGGCGATGTTGCCGACGGGGACGCCGATGGGGTTTGTTGCCTTGCTCGGTATCATCGCCTTAGCCGGCATGATTATCCGCAACGCGGTGATCCTGATCGCGGAAGTGGACAGCAACGTCAGGCAGGGGCTTGAGTGCGATGAGGCGATCGAAGCTGCGGCAAAACACCGGGCCCGGCCTATCTTGCTCACGGCCTGCGCTGCCATACTGGGAATGATCCCGATTGCTGAGCAGGTCTTCTGGGGGCCCATGGCCTACGCGATTATCGGCGGACTTCTCGTGGCCACCTTCGTCACGCTTACGGTATTACCTGCCGCACTGAGTCTTGTTATGCAGTTCGAGCAGAGGCGTGATGGCGGCAAAATAGGCCGGTGAGCGGGGTCAGAGAGGGGGCATTTTGGCTTTGGCTTCAGATGTTGGAAGGAGCGATATGCCGCCAGGACCGACCGCGCGTGAAACCTTTTACTGGGGAGCAGTAATAGCCTATAGGACGTGACTGCAGCAGGCAGGGTTAGGGTTGTGCTGATTCTTGTGGGATGCTTTGAGCGATGAGGGGAAGTTTTGCATAAATTAGTTTTCTGAATAGCCACACTTAGCTTTCATTCAAGTCAGGCTGAAAAAGTGAGCCATAAATGCAGGCAGGAATGATTTCTGGAACCGTGATTGAAAACTGGACGCACCAAAAAAGCGTAGATGTTGAGTGATAAAGAAGAAAATGCAACATGTTCGGAATGCTACTGCTCTAAATAGTCCCGGACTTAATACCCTGTGTAGACAGAGTTAAACCTGCCTGATTGCACCACAGTAATGTAAGGATTATTGCAAAAAATGCCCGATACGCGGACGGGGCCCTCTTCGCAGGAAATATCTGACGCGAAGAGGGGGCTGAGTTAGCAGATCCCGTTCTGGAAAAGATCCCACCGGTTACCGTATAGATCCTCAAACACCACGACGGTTCCGTACTCTTCCTCACGGGGTTCTTCACAGAAATGCACGCCCTTCTCCTTCATGGACGTATAATCGCGCCAGAAGTCGTCAGTCTGCAGGAACAGGAAAACGCGGCCTCCGGCCTGATCGCCAATGAATCCGGTCTGCCGATCACTAGAAGCCCGGGCAAGCAGCAGATTGCAGTCGCTGCCGGGCGAGGGGGTAACGACAACCCAGCGCTTGCCGGGCTGAGGCGTATCTTCCACAAGGGTAAATCCGAGTTTATCAGTGTAATAACTGATGGCTCTGTCATAATCATCCACTACCACCGCCACGTAACCAAGACATCTTTTTTGTGTACGCATCGCTTTCTCCTTGTTAAGCCAAACTATGGTATATAGCAAAAATGTTGATTATTATACAAAAAAATCGTTAAGCTAATTGATATATAGTCAAGTGTTATATTTTGATGTGTGTCACAGTATTAAGCTGAAAAAACTTATCGCCTGTAAAAATTATTAATTGAGTCAGGATTCCGCATAAAACTCTACCGATCGAAAATGTACCAGCACAGAAAATTAGCACCCTAATGGCGATATGCCACAATAAGACATTTAAGCAAGATTAATCTTATAAAGACAGAAGGGTCGCTCTAAAGAAAGAATGCTGGTAATTTTCACTAACAAATAAATCTCAGGCTTGACTTCAATAAAGTTAAAACAATATTTTTTAATAAGAAAACACACTAAAAACAATAGGTTGTTATTATGTTATTAAGAGAAATTAACATATAATATAATTTGAAACATAGATTACGTTGCTCTAAATTGAGTGGGGGTTGTATAAGTAAGCTAGGTTCACGAAAAAAATATAGTCTTTCTTAGCATTTGTATTCCATGTCACACCATATACTGCTGGGCATCAAAAGGTAGCCAACACTCGTGCTTGATAATAGTGTAATTCCTATTCTTTAAGGATGGTTTATGCGAGAAATATTACGGTCATGTCCTGCAATTTCAGGTGGTCTTTCGCTGATAGGTATCGCATCAGGGATTGACCCTAATCCTTTCCCTTTTAGCGATGACGTTCTGGATCTAAGCACTACTCTTCCGCTTCTGAGGCCTTGCTGCAGTTCTTTTTTTAATGCTCCCCGGGTTTGTATAAAAAGCGTTTTATAAATCGTTTCGTGTGACACATGCATTTCCTGATTATCTGGATAACAGCGTTTTAACCAACCGGCGATTTGTTCCGGCGACCAGTCCTGATGCATCTTCTCTGCAATGATTTTACACAATGTGGGGCTTTCAATTAGCTTGCAAGGTTTTGGTCTCAGAGCATGTTCCCATGCAGCCGTATCCGCCTTTGCTGCACGGTATTGTTTTGCACCTCCGTGCCTCTTGATCTCGCGGCTAATCTTTGAGGGGGCTCTTGATAATTTGTCAGCGATGTTCCTGATGCTCCGTTTTGCTACCAGCCCTCTGGATATCTCCTCTCTTTCATCAAGCGAAAGCGCTAACCGGTGCCGCTTTCGGACAGGGGACGGTATCCACCAGTCTGATGGATAGTGGGCATGATCGAAGAATGGTATCTGTCAAACATTCTGGCGATATCATGCAGGGAATTCCCTTGGTTATATGTGTCCCAGATAATCGCTTTCTGTTCTGGCGTGTAGTAAATGCGCGTTCTTCGTTTCATGGCAACGTCCCCCCTCGTTTTAGGATAGCGTTGCTTCGACCCATTGAACTCACAGCGATAAGCGGACTTTGCGATGCTGTCTAAGATTAGATTAAAATTTTGTTAAAGTTTTAGTTAAAACTGCCGAAAATCCACTGAGATAAATTTTTTTGATTTACAGGGACGTAATGGTGTCTGTGGAAAACCATAGGCATGATAATTTATAAGACCTCCCGCAAATACTCAAGATACTGGATAATCTATGAAGAAGGACGAAAAACCAGCATATATAGGCCATCCTAATCGGTTTCACACTTTGATTATATTAATTAAGAATCAACTTGGCGTTGATGTTTCACCAATTCAATATGGAGAACTGAAAAAATGAAGTATTTTTCTACTGGTTTTTACTTGAAGTCAGGAACTAAATCACAGGATGTTATCAATGAATGTATGACATGGATAGCTGGTTCTCCTTACACCACCTTTTCCCCTGCCGTTCTAGATATGCAAAGAGGACTTGAAGCATTTGAAATTGAGACAGAAAAGGAGAAGATAGAACTAGTTAACTCGTCAGAAAATGACGTTAATATGTCATGTTTTAGATACTCAAAAATAGATGGGCCACATAAGTGGGTTACAGATATATCAGCTAATGAGTATGATAAAGATGGAAGCGTATGGATTCATGTAGAGTCAAACGTTTATGCGCAACAGGCCGCTTACAAAACCCCTGAAACAAAAAGACCATTAATTGTTATGAAGCTCCTTGATAAGTTTTCAGGAGGTAAAGATGACTGTTTTACTATAGGAATTGAGCCCTTTACACTTGACAATAACGAAGAGTGTTTATCTCATGTTTCTTCGGTTATTAATGCAGAGACTAAGAATAGACTCCCAGTTGTTTATGTAAGTGCAAAATATTTTTTTAAAGAACACCCTCACATAATTATCCCCTCAAGATTGGCTAGAAAATTAGCCGGCATGGCACATGTGATGATTGAACCAGAATCTACAACATTTTCACATAAACTCAAGCACCTTGTTTCTTCGAAAAATGCCTATGGAGGTGCTATAGGTATTTATTGGCCAAACGGGCAAGGGATAAATATTTATAAACGAGGTGAAATGTCAGCAGTTGAATTAGAGAATTTGATTTCCGATGAAATAATAAAAGCAATTACCTCCCTAACACCAATGCAACGTAACGGATGGGTCGAAATACATAATGCAAAAACCAGGAAAGCAATACAAAATTTTAAAGAGGAGGGGAAAACCTCTGTAGAGCTTATCTCTTTATACGAAGATGAGAATACTTCCTTACAAGAGGAAGTGAAGGAATTAGGTTCCAAAATACAACATCTAGAATCAAGAATAAGATTATTTTCAGAAAAAGCTGCTGTGCAAGGAGACTTGAGGATTAATGTTGGGGTTGAATATGACCTTTTTCCCGACGAAATAATGGAAATTATACTTATGGTACTAAAAAAATCACTTTCAACAATGCATGAAAAAAGTCGCTTCCATGATGTAATATCATCAGTTATCAATGCCAATCAATCTGATGGACTAATTGAATCCCATGATAAAGATTTGAAACAAGCTATGGTGGGTTATCGTTCCATGACACCAAAACTTCAAGGAGCACTTGAAAAAATTGGTTTCTCTATTAATGATGAAGGTAAGCATTTAAAATTAACTTATAAAGATGATCCGCGCTATACTTATGTTCTTCCTAAAACAGGAAGTGATCGTCGTGGTTCGCTAAATGCGTACTCAGACATTGCTAATATTGTATTTAATTAATAATCAGGCAGTCACAGATTAACACTGAGGCTGCTACGTAGCTTTAGCTAGAAATAATAAGAATGTTTTTGCGATTTTAGAATGACTAATAATGAATGGATTCCATCCTACCATTAATTGCAATTGTACAGATGAACTGTATCAGCTGAACAATTTAAGAGGTTTTTAATTTTTGCATCTACTCTTCAACTTCCGCTTGTGGCACGGAGAGGACAGCTAACTTATCTGAATGCAGTGGAGCGACTAGCGGAAGTTCGCTATTGTTCTCTTAACTGAGTAAGGCGCTGCTAGTATTAGGGTGTATTAATGAACAGTGTAGATCAACGATTACTGGTGCTTGACGCTCAGATGAGAACATTCACCGATTCTGCACGAAAAAATTCAGAATGGGGGGATTTGATATCCCCCTGATAGATGCTTTGGTGAATGTTTATAGGTTAATTGAACTCAGAGCATCATTCTTGGCTCGTCAGAGATGGTCAAAAATAGACCCTTTACGTGGAATAAGGATTTTCTCATAAAGCTTTGTTGCATAGTCATCGGTCATCCCTGAAACATAGTCGCAAATGGCTCGCATACCTGCCTTCTCATCTAATCTAATCTGCTGCTCGTAAATTTCCCTCGTTGAGGCAGGTAGAAACCGACACGGATCATTAGCCAGCACACCGAAAAGCTCGACGATCAACTTTTGTCCCTTGAATTCAAGCTGCTGTACATTTTCATGCATAATTACCTTGTTTTTGACCAGTTTGAAAATTTTCAGCCGTAGTGCTTCGACCGCTTCCGGAAGGACCGCATTATATTTGAGCATGCCACATTCGAATGCTGCATTCTTTTTAATAAGCTCAACACTTGTAATCATCAGGTGAACCAGCATCCCGATGCACTCTTTTCTCTTGTAACTTTTACCAAAAAGGCTATCGGCGACAGATTCGCATGTTCCGGTAAATGTTTTTCCGTAGCAGTCAGTAAATAGGGTTTCATGTCCACTAAAATGCTCCATCCACATTGCTCGTGTCACCATTCCGAGAGAAATAGCATCCTCCAAATCGTGCAGAGAATACGAAATTTCATCGGCAAGATCCATGATTGTTGTATCGAGAGCTTTATAAGAAGCTTTTTTATGATCGGATTTTTTTTGACCATCTTCAACGGAAGTAAAAAGCCTCCGATCCTGTTCAGTAAATGGTGAGAGAGCAAATTCTACAATATCGCTTTCTGAATCTAAATAGCATTTTGGAGGTTTAAAATCAGATGACTTAAAGAGCCAGTTCGGCGATCCGATAGTGGCCGGGATACTGTCTTTTTTAACCACTAGATCCGAGTATTTAACCGGATATTTCAGTATGCCTAGCAGAAGTCTGCGGGTAGGATCGAGTCCGTGTTCTAAGGTATACTTATCTAGTTTCGAGAGAATGCGAAGTGTCTGGCCGTTTCCTTCAAAACCACCGTAATCCAGCATACAGTAGTTAAGAGCTACCTCACCGCCGTGACCAAATGGAGGATGTCCAATATCATGTGCGAGACATACTGCCTGCATCAGATCGTTATCTGGTAAAAATTGCTCTTCCTCTTTACCTTTATATTTTATTTTCAGCTTAGCAAGAAGACCTGAACCGATTTGTGCGACTTCCATAGAATGAGTCAGCCGTGTGCGGTAGAAATCACTTTCACCCAGACCAAGAACCTGTGTTTTGGATTGCAATCGTCTGAAAGGAGACGAGTGAATCAATCGAGAAAGATCGCGCTGAGCTTCAGATCGAATCTCTTCCACTCGAGGATTATTGGTGCCTCGTCTCACATCCCAGACGTTTATTTCACTCCGAGTCATATAATTCCTCATTTTTTACTTTGTGCAGTGTAGTGTTATAACGTAACTAAATTATCAAAATAACTTATTTATTTCTGGCCTAATCTTCAACAATCAATGATGTGTGAACTTAGTAAGGTCCGCTTCTGGCACAAAGCACACAGCTGATTAAACACCCTCCGATCTCAGCGAAGAGCGGAAGTTTGCCACTGTTCTCAGCGCTGGCGAACACTAGCCCAGCCCATGCGCAACCCCCAGCACGTGGGCTTAACGCCCTCAGGCACCCACGTGCTGCATACCGGGTTTAAGGTTACCCCGTCGGGAGATCCAGCCTGCTGTAGCCCAGCCCGTTAATCTTCCGCACCTTGATCTGCACCGGGATGCGCTCCTTCATCGCCTCAACGTGGCTGATCACCCCGATGGTTTTGCCGCTGGCATTCAGCGCATCGAGCGCGTCCAGCGCGCTGTCGAGGGTTTCGGCGTCGAGCGTGCCGAAGCCTTCATCCAGGAACAGCGATTCGATGCGCGTTTTATGGCTCACCAGATCGGAAAGCGCCAGCGCCAGCGCCAGGCTGACGAGGAAGCTTTCGCCGCCCGACAGCGTGCGCGTATCGCGCCGCGCATCGGCCTGCCAGGTATCGACCACTTCCAGCTCCAGCGCCTCCTGCGATTTACGCTGCAGCAGATAGCGGCCGTGCAGGCGGTTGAGCTGGTTGTTTGCCAGCCATACCAGGTGATCGAGCGTCAGCCCCTGGGCAAAGCGGCGGAATTTATCACCCTCTTTAGAGCCAATCAGCTGGTTGAGGTAGCCCCAGTCTTCCAGCTGCTGCTCTCCGGCGACAATCTGCGCCAGCAGCGTTTGCTGCTGGCTGCGCTGGCGGCTGTCGTGATCTAACTGCTGGCGCAGCTGCCCCTGCTGACTGGCCAGCTCGCGCAGCTGCTGATTAAGCGTGCCGAGCTGGCTCTCCAGCAGCGCCCGTTGCGCGGGCAGGTCGTCATCATGGCCGTATTTGGCTAAGGCTTCATCTAAACGCGACTGCAGATTAATCAACTGCTCACTTAGTGATTTATGCTGTCCGGTCAGAGTATTTATCCGGTCCTGCTGCTGTTGCCACTTTTGTTGAACTTCACGTACCGCCTGCAGATGCTGTTCTGCCTCTGCGCGTAACTGCTGCTGGACGGCGGCAACCTGGCGATCGCCGAACAGCGCCTGGCGCAGCTGCTGCTGTTCGCTTAGCGTGGCCTGCTGCTGTTGAACCCGCCGATCGAGCGCGTTCAGGCGCTCCTGCTGCTGCTGTAGCTCTTCGTCCAGCGCCTGCAGGCGGCTGCTGAGCGTCGCCAGCTCCGGCACCAGCGCGGCCAGCGCGTCACTGTTGCTACGCCACTGCTGCCACTGCTGTTCGCGCAGCGTTAGCCAGCCCTGCCAGTCGCCATCCTGCGGCAGCGTCAGCCCCAGCGGCGCCAGTGCGTCGGCCAGTTCCCCGCGCAGCTGCCGGGCGCGCTGCCGATCCTGCTCCAGCTGCTGCTGCTGTTCTTGCAGGGTTTGCGCTGCCTGAGCCATTTGCTGCTGCTGCAGCTGGCTCTTCTGCTGCAAATCCTGCGCTGCCTGCTGCTGCAGCTGTAAGGCCTCTTTCTGCTGCTGGCAGTGGCGCAGCGCCTGCTCCAGCTGCTGCCACTGCTGCTGCAGGGTGACTTCTTCCTGCTCCTGCTGTGCCAGCCAGTCGCTGGCCTCCGGGTGCTGCTGCGGGCTGAAGTGAAGCGCCAGCGGCTGCGCGGCGCTTTGCCACTGCTGCTCCAGCTCTGCGGCCTGGCGCTGCAGCTCGTCGGCTTCCTGCTGCTGGCGCTCCTGCAGCAGCTGTTGCTGCTTCAGCTGCGCGGCGAGGGCGCTGCCCTTATCTTTCAGCTCGTCAACTTCGCGCTTTAACGCCTCCAGCCGCTGCTGGTTTTCGGACAGCACCAGCGCCTGATACTGCTCCACCGCCGGATGCGCAGTGGATCCGCACAGCGGGCAGGGCTGCCCCTGTTCCAGCCGCGCGCGATGCTGCTCGAGATCGGCAATCTGCTGCTCCAGCTTGCAGCGCTGATCTAAATCCTTTTGATGCTGATGCTTCTCTGCCCACTGGGTGCGCAGGGTGTGTAACTGCTCACTGCTTTGCTGGATCTGCTGCGCCAGCTGCTCTCTCTCCTGCTGCAGGCGCGTGCTGCGCGCCTGCATCTGCTGCCACAGCGGGATCAGCGTCGCCAGCCGCAGCCGCTGTGGCCGCTGCCGGGCAAACTGCGCCAGCGCGCTGCGCAGCGCGGCTTCCGGGTGCTGCTGCTGTAACGGGGCCAGCTGCTGCTCGGCCTGCGTCAGGTTGTGCTGCGCCGTGGCCAGGTTTTGCTGCTGTGGCGCCTGCTGCTGCTGCAGCTGCAAACCGGCCTGTTCCAGCTGCTGCACCTGCTGCTGCTGGGCCTGCACGCGCTGGTGTAGCGAGGTCAGTGACTGCTCACTTTCCTGCTGCTGGCGGAAGCGTTCGCGCCACAGCGGCAGATGCTCGCCGTAGTGCTCAAGCTGGGGATGCGCGCTGCGCCAGGCGTCGAGCTGCTGCTGCTGCGCCTGCTTATCCTGCTGAAGCTGCTGGTTTTTGACGCTTTCCTGCTGGCGAAGCTTAAGCGCTTGTTGGTACTCACTTCGCTCTTGCGTCAGCTGTTGCAGCTGCTGTTGCAGGCTGGCGAGCTGTAAATCGAGCGGCAATACCTGTTCGGCGATCAGCGTTTCCTGCTGCTGGCGCTGCGCCTGGTGCTGCTCCTGCGCCGCCACCGCCTGCTGCTGTTGCTGAGCGGCGGCGCTCAGGGACTGCTGCGCCTGTGCCAGCTGCTCGTCAAGCTGGCGGATGTTGCCCGTCAGCTGCTGTTTCTCCTGCTGTAATCGCTCCAGCTGCTGCAGTTCCTGCACCTTTTGCTGCTGTTGTTGCTGCCTGGAAGTGAGTACCTGCTCATCGGCAAGCAGCTGTTCCAGCTGGGCGTTGAGCGCCTGCTGCTGTTCTTCATTCAGCAGTGACATGCCGCCCGCCTGAGCGCGCAGCGTCTCCACGGCCACCCTGGCCTCTTTGTGGCGCTCAAACACCGCCGCAGAAAGCCGACCGTAGATCTCGGTGCCGGTCAGCTCTTCCAGCAGCTCGGCGCGCTTGTTGGCATCGGCGTTGAGGAAAGCGGCGAACTGCCCCTGTGACAGCATCATCGATTTGGTGAAGCGCTCGAAGTCCAGCCCGGTCAGGCTGGCGATCATCTCCAGCTTGTCCTTCACCTTGTCGGCGACAATCTGATTGTCATCACAGCGCGCCAGCTCGACGCGCGGGGCCTGCAGGTTGCCGTCGGCGGCGCCGCGCGCGCGGTTCTGGCTCCAGAAAGCGCGCCACGCCACGCCTTTGACCTCGAACTCCACTTCTGCCAGGCACTCGGCGGTATCGCGCGTCATCAGTTCATTCTGCGACTGGGTGATGCCCTTCAGGCGCGGGGTTTCGTGATACAGCGCGAGGCAGATGGCGTCGAGCAGGGTGGTTTTACCGGCGCCGGTCGGGCCGGTGATCGCGAACAGTCCGTTGCTGGCAAAGGGTTCCGCGCTGAAGTCGATTTTCCACTCGCCCTTCAGCGAGTTGAGATTTTTAAAGCGCAGGGTCAGGATTTTCACTGTGGCTGCTCCTCATGGCGCACCGCTTCCAGCGTCTGCGCAAACAGCAGGCTGGCGCGCTGCAGTTTCTCCGGCTGCTCGCTTTCCAGCGCCAGGCGGCGGCTGAACACCTCCTCCACGCTCAGCTCGCTCAGGGTTTCGTTATTCTGTCGGGCGAGGGTCTGTTCGCGCTGCTCGCGGCTGCGGCGCAGCAGCACCACGTCTACCGGCAGCGCGGCGGTCAGCTCCTGAATGCGGCGCTGCAGCTCGCTGAGCCAGGAGTCGGTGACGATCTCAATATCCAGCCAGATGATTTTGCCGTCGCCAGCCTCAGGCAGCGCCGCCAGCTGCTGCTCAATCTGCTCCAGCGAGCCTTTAATCATCTGCATCGGCTGGAACAGCGGGATCGGCAGCGCTTCGGCTGAGGCGAATTTGCCGTCGATAAAGTCGACCATAAACACGCTTTTCGCCTTGCCCAGCTCGTCAAAGCTGAGCGGGATCGGCGAGCCGCTGTAGCGAATATGGTCGCTGTCGGCAATGCGCTGGGCGCGGTGAATATGGCCAAGGGCGATATAGTCGGCGGGCGGGAAGCAGTCGGCCGGAAACGCATCCAGCGTGCCGATATAGATATCGCGCACCGCATCGCTTTTGGTTACGCCCATGGTGGTCAGATGGCCGGTGGCAATAATCGGCAGCGGCAGGTCCAGCGCCTGGCGCTGGCTTAACGCTTCCTGCCAGCAGCGCTGGTAGTGTTCGGTAATCGCTTCCAGCAGGCTTTGCTGTTTCTCGCGCCCCGACTGGCCGCTCTGGCTGCGCAGGATATCGCGCGGGCGCAAAAACGGGATGGCGCACAGCAGCGCACCCGGCGATCCGTCGCGCTTATTCAGCATCAGCACCTGCTGGCGGATATCGTCGCTGGCGGCGGCGATCACCCGGGTATTCAGGCAGGCCAGCAGCTCGCGCGATTCGTTGAGCGTCGCCACCGAGTCGTGATTACCGCCGAGCACCACCAGCTGGCAGCCGGTCTGCTGCAACTTCACTACAAAGCGGTTATACAGCTCGCGCGCGTAGCTCGGCGGCGAGCCGGTATCGAAAATATCCCCGGCGACAATGATCGCATCGGCCTGCTGCGCCTCCGCCTGCTCCAGCAGCCAGTCGAGAAAAGCCTGGTGCTCGGCCGCCCGGCTTTTGGTGTAGAAAAACTGGCCGAGATGCCAGTCAGCGGTATGGAGGATGCGCATATAACGTCCTGTCAGCAGAAAAACGTGAACCCGATTATAAACAGGCTAAACCGATCGGCCTGTTTTTTTTAAATCGCGCACAATTTCAGGGGGTGCTTTTTTCATAAAAGTGTCATAAAACTGACGCATAATGGCGCCGCATATCCCCGTGAAAGCCGTCAACAGCAGCAGGAGTAATAATGCCTAAGCGCATTCTGGTCGTGGAAGATGAAGCCCCAATCCGTGAGATGTTATGTTTCGTCCTTGAACAAAATGACTACCAGCCGATCGAGGCCGAGGATTATGACAGTGCGGTCAATCTGTTGATCGAACCCTGGCCGGATTTAATTCTGCTGGACTGGATGTTACCCGGCGGTTCCGGCATCCAGTTTATTAAACACCTGAAGCGCGAAGCGATGACCCGCGATATTCCGGTGATGATGCTGACGGCCCGGGGTGAAGAGGAAGATCGCGTGCGCGGCCTGGAAGTGGGCGCTGACGACTATATTACCAAGCCGTTCTCACCGAAAGAGCTGGTGGCACGCATCAAAGCGGTGATGCGCCGCATCTCCCCGATGGCGGTGGAAGAGGTGATTGAGATGCAGGGGCTGAGCCTGGACCCGTCATCGCACCGCGTGATGTCCGATACGCAGCCGCTGGAGATGGGGCCGACCGAATATAAACTGCTGCACTTCTTTATGACGCACCCCGAGCGCGTTTACAGCCGCGAGCAGTTGCTAAACCATGTGTGGGGCACTAACGTATACGTCGAAGATCGTACCGTCGACGTCCACATTCGCCGCCTGCGTAAGGCGCTGGAACTGACCGGGCACGATCGCATGGTGCAGACGGTTCGCGGAACAGGTTATCGTTTCTCTGCACGCTACTGATCGTTCACGCTGGAGTCTGAACCGTGCTGGAACGCCTCTCCTGGAAGAGATTACTGCTGGAACTGCTGCTTGCCGCTCTGCCCGCGCTTATTCTCGGGCTGCTGGTGGGCTGGCTACCCTGGCTGCTGTTAGTCTCAGTGCTCTGCGTGCTGGGTTTTCACTTCAACAATTTATTGCGCCTCTCCCACTGGCTGTGGGTTGACCGCAGCATGACGCCACCCAGCGGGCGCGGCAGCTGGGAGCCGCTGTTCTACGGCCTGTACCAGATGCAGGCGCGTAACCGCCGCCGCCGCCGTGAGCTTGGCCACCTGATCAAACGTTTTCGCAGCGGCGCCGAATCGCTGCCGGATGCGGTGGTGCTGACCACCGAAGAGGGGACGATATTCTGGTGTAATGGCCTGGCTCAGCAGATGCTTGGCCTGCGCTGGCCGGAAGATAACGGTCAGAACATCCTTAACCTGCTGCGCTACCCGGAATTTACCCGCTATCTGCGCCAGCGCGATTTTTCCCGCCCGCTGACGCTGGTGCTTAACAGCCACCGCCACCTCGAATTCCGCGTAATGCCCTACAGCGAAGGGCAGTGGCTGCTGGTGGCGCGCGACGTCACGCAGATGCACCAGCTGGAAGGGGCGCGCCGTAACTTCTTCGCCAACGTCAGCCATGAACTGCGCACCCCGCTGACGGTGCTGCAGGGCTACCTGGAGATGATGAACGACTCGGTGCTGGAGGGTACGCTGCGCGATAAGGCGCTGCACACCATGCAGGAGCAGACCCGGCGTATGGACAGCCTGGTGAAACAGCTGCTGACGCTGTCGCGCATTGAGGCGGCGCCGGCGCTGGATCTGCAGGAAAAAGTCGACGTGCCGATGATGCTGCGCGTGCTGCAGCGCGAGGCGGAAACCCTCAGCAATGGTCGCCATGAGATCCACTTCAATACCGACCCTCAGCTGCGCGTATACGGCAATGACGAGCAGCTGCGCAGCGCCATCTCTAACCTGGTTTACAACGCGGTGAATCACACCCCGAACGGCACGCGCATCGATATCAGCTGGCTGCGCAGCAGCCACGGCGCCGAGTTCAGGGTGAAGGATAACGGGCCGGGAATTGCCGCTGAGCACCTGCCGCGCCTGACCGAACGCTTCTATCGGGTGGATAAAGCCCGCTCAAGGCAGACCGGCGGCAGCGGGCTGGGGCTGGCGATCGTCAAACATGCGCTCAGCCACCATAATGCGCGGCTGGAGATCAGCAGCGTGCCGCATCGTGAGACCTGTTTCAGCTTTCATCTGCCGCCGAGGTTGATTGTCACTGCCGAACTGGCTGAGAATGCCCTGCGATAAGACAACCGGATCTGACGTAATGAAAAAGCTATTCGCCCTGGCACTTCTGCTGGTGGCTGCCTGCTCCCACGCCAAAGAGGGGATGCTGGCGGGCAATCTGACCAGCGTCGGCTCGGACACGCTGGGCAACCTGATGGCGCTGTGGGGCGAGAATTTTAACCGCCTCTATCCTGGGGTGAATGTGCAGATCCAGGCGGCGGGATCGTCAACGGCACCGACCGCGCTGGCAGCGGGCGCCGCCCAGCTGGGGGCGATGAGCCGCCCGATGCAGACGGTGGAGCGCCAGCTGTTTGAGGACAGCTACGGCTACCCGCCGCTGGCCGTGCCGGTGGCGATGGATGCGCTGGTGGTGGTGGTGAATCAGGACAATCCGCTGATCGGGCTGAACGCGCAGCAGCTGGATGCCATTTTCTCCATTACCCGCCGCTGCGGCGCGCGGTCGGTGCCGCAAACCTGGGGCGATCTGCAGCTGAATCAGCCGGGATGGGCGCAGCGCGGGCTGCAGCGCTTTGGCCGCAACTCTGCGTCCGGCACCTGGGGTTTCTTTAAGCAGCAGGCGCTGTGCAACGGTGATTTCCGCAATGATGTCGGTGAGTACCCGGGTTCTGCTGCGGTGGTGCAGGCGGTGGCCGCATCCCTGAATGGGATTGGCTACGCCAGCGCCGGCTTTCATATCAGCGGGGTGAAGATTGTGCCGGTGGCGCGTGAAGGTCACGACTGGATCGCGCCGAGCGCGGAGAATATTCGCAGCGGCCGCTACCCGTATGCCCGCCCGCTCTATATCTACGTGAACAAGGCGCCCGGCAAACCGATGGAGCCGTTAACCGCCGCGTTTCTGCGCTTAGCGCTGTCGCCGCAGGGGCAGGCGCTGGTCAGCCAGGCCGGGTATCTGCCGCTGTCGGATGCACAGATGGCCCAGGCCAGAGCGATGTTGGCACCCTGATTCCCCGCCTGACAGGTGAGGCATGCCTCGCCCCTACATACGCTCTGGCGTAGGGGGCAGGCATGCCTGCCCCGTTGTCATTTCCGCATAATGAATTTATTTCATGCGTGATGAAATTTCCTCGTTTGCCGTGGCAGGCCTCTCATGACACTCTTAGTGACAGACATATAGACGTCCAGAAGTCTATAAATAACTTCACGTAATTGTTACGTCACTAAATTACGCGCCCGCCGTGGCGCAGCCAGGAGCAAACTCATGACTCATCCTATTCATTACCGTGCTGAAGTCGTTGGCAGCTTTTTACGTCCGGCCGCCATCAAGCAGGCGCGCAAGCAGTTTGAAGCGGGTGAAATTGACGCCGCAGCGCTGCGCAGCGTAGAAGATGAGGCGATCCGCCAGGTGGTGGCGCAGCAGCGTGCCAGCGGTTTGCAGGTGGTGACGGACGGCGAATTCCGCCGCGCCTGGTGGCACTTCGACTTCTTCGATGGTCTGGACGGCGTTGAGCGCTATGAAGCCGAGCAGGGTATTCAGTTTAACGGCGTGCAGACCAAGGCGCGCGGCGTAAAAGTGACCGGCAAGCTGGGCTTCAGCAACCACCCGATGCTGGAGGATTTCCGCTTCCTCAAGAGCATCAGCGGCGATGCTGTGGCGAAAATGACCATCCCAAGCCCGAGCGTGCTGCACTTCCGCGGCGGGCGCAAAATGATAGATGCGCAGGTTTATCCGACGCTGGATGCCTATTTCGACGACCTGGCGCAAACGTACCGCGATGCGATCAAAGCCTTCTACGATGCCGGTTGCCGCTATCTGCAGCTTGACGACACCGTGTGGGCTTACCTGTGCTCGGACGATCAAAAGCAGCAGATCCGCGAACGTGGAGATGACCCGGAAGCGCTGGCGCGCACCTATGCTCGCGTGCTGAATCAGGCTATCGCAGGTAAGCCGGATGACCTGACTATCGGTCTGCACGTCTGCCGCGGTAATTTCCGCTCGACCTGGATCTCTGAAGGCGGCTACGAGCCGGTGGCGGAAATCCTGTTTGGCGGCGTCAATATCGATGCGTTTTTCCTTGAATATGATAATGAGCGCTCGGGGGGCTTTGAGCCGCTGCGCTTTATCAAAAAGGGAGAGCAGCAGGTAGTGCTGGGCCTGATCACCACTAAGACCGGCGAGCTGGAAGCGGCGGAAACCGTGGAGCAGCGGATCAAAGAGGCCGCACAGTTCGTCAGCCTTGACCAGATTTGCCTGAGCCCGCAGTGCGGTTTTGCCTCGACCGAAGAGGGCAACAGCCTGACGGAAGCGCAGCAGTGGGCCAAGCTGCGCCTGGTGGTGGATATCGCTAATCGCGTCTGGTAACGCCTGCATCAAAATGTGTACAGGGCGCGTATTTGCGCGCCTTTTGTGCATATGAGGCGATGTTAATGCAGAAAATAAGCGCGATGGGAGTAAAAAACATACAAATCATGTAACGCCTTTTTTGCAGAAGATAAAGATATGCACTGCTTATGCAGTTTTTTGCGCTATATCATCCTGCTTTTCCGATCCCGTATTGCCTTTCTCCCCTATAAACGTTCTACTTAGCCCCGTTTTTTCGCAATCCCCTGCATACAGAGAATAACCTGCTCAGAATCGCTGCCTGTTCGAACAATAAACGGTGTAATTCACTGCATTGTTATGATCTGACGACGTTTTTAGAGCAAGCGGGGCAGATGTATTACAGCATCACGACTTTTAACATCACCACAGGCAACACGATTCTTATGACGCATCGTTTAACTTCTAAAGACATTCTGGCGCTGGGCTTTATGACTTTTGCCCTGTTTGTCGGCGCCGGAAACATTATTTTCCCGCCAATGGTCGGGATTCAGTCCGGCGAACACGTCTGGATTGCCGCCCTTGGCTTCCTGATTACCGCGGTAGGCCTGCCGGTGATCACCGTGATTGCGCTGGCGCGCGTCGGGGGCGGTATTGATGCTCTCAGCTCACCAATCGGTAAAGCTGCGGGCCTGGTGCTGGCTACCGTCTGCTACCTCGCCGTTGGCCCGCTGTTCGCCACGCCGCGTACTGCCACCGTGTCGTTTGAAGTGGGTATTGCCCCGCTGACCGGCGACGGCCCGCTGCCGCTGTTTATTTACAGCCTGATTTACTTCGTGCTGGTGATTGGCATTTCACTCTACCCGGGCAAACTGCTGGATACCGTTGGCCACGTGCTGGCGCCGCTGAAAATTGTCGCGCTGGCTATCCTTGGCGTTGCGGCGCTGCTGTGGCCTGCGGGCGGTCTTGCACCGGCAACCGCTGACTACCAGCGTGCGGCGTTCTCCAGCGGTTTCGTCAATGGTTACCTGACCATGGATACCCTGGGCGCGCTGGTGTTTGGCATCGTGATTGTTAATGCCGCCCGTTCGCGCGGTATCAGCGAGGCGAAACTGCTGACCCGCTACACGGTGATTGCCGGTCTGATTGCCGGCGTGGGCCTGACGCTGGTCTATCTGGCGCTGTTTAAACTTGGCTCAGACAGCGCGGCTATCGTCGATCAGAGCGCCAATGGTGCCGCTATTCTGCATGCCTACGTGCAGCACACCTTCGGTGATATGGGCAGTTTCTTCCTTGCGGCGCTTATCTTTGTCGCCTGCATGGTCACCGCCGTGGGTCTGACCTGTGCCTGTGCTGAGTTCTTTGAGCATCATTTGCCACTCACCTATCGCCAACTGGTGTTTATTCTTGGCTTGTTCTCGATGGTGGTATCCAACCTCGGCCTCAGCCAGCTAATCCAATTCTCAATTCCAGTGTTAACTGCGATTTATCCGCCGTGCATTGTGCTGGTACTCTTGAGCTTTACGCTGCGCTGGTGGAATAAGAGTACGAGAATTATTGCGCCAACCATGCTGGTCAGCCTGCTGTTCGGTATCGTTGATGCAATTAAAACCACCCACTTTAAAGACGTGCTTCCTGCCTTTACCCAAAATCTGCCGCTGGCCGATCAGGGTCTGGCATGGTTGCCGCCTTCACTGGTGATGCTGGTATTGGTAGCCGTGTACGATCGTATTTCTGGCCGCCAGTCAGTTACTGCGCATCAGCAATAGCGTTGTAAACTTTCCCCTTTTCCCCTTTGGAAAAGGGGAATCGACAGGTGGAAATATGACAAGTACAACACTCAAAAAGGGACTGAGTACCCGCCATATTCGTTTTATGGCTCTGGGTTCGGCTATCGGCACCGGGCTGTTTTATGGCTCGGCAGATGCCATCAAAATGGCCGGTCCCGCCGTTCTTCTTGCTTATGTTATTGGCGGTATCGCCGCGTATATTATTATGCGTGCCCTCGGCGAAATGTCGGTCAATAACCCTCAAGCCAGCTCTTTCTCTCGCTATGCACAAGACTATCTCGGTCCACTCGCCGGCTATATTACAGGCTGGACCTACTGCTTTGAAATCCTAATTGTAGCCATTGCTGATGTGACCGCATTTGGTATCTATATGGGCGTCTGGTTCCCGGATGTGCCGCACTGGATCTGGGTGCTGAGCGTGGTGCTGATTATTGGTGCTATCAATCTGGCGACGGTAAAGGTGTTTGGTGAGGTGGAGTTCTGGCTGTCGCTGTTTAAAGTGGCCACGATAATTGTGATGATCCTCGCGGGTCTTGGCATTATCTTCTGGGGCATCGGTAACGGCGGCCAGGCAACGGGTATCAGCAATCTGTGGACCAACGGCGGCTTTGTGCCCAATGGCTGGATTGGCGTGGTGCTGTCGCTGCAGGTGGTGATGTTTGCCTTCGGCGGTATTGAGATTATTGGCATTACCGCTGGCGAAGCGAAAAATCCCCAGGTGTCGATTCCGCAGGCGATCAACACCGTTCCGCTGCGCATCCTGGTGTTCTACATCGGCACGCTGTTTGTCATTATGTCGATCTATCCGTGGAACCAGGTAGGGACCAACGGCAGTCCGTTTGTGCTGACTTTCCAGCATATGGGGATTGCGGCTGCGGCAGCGATCCTCAACTTTGTGGTGATTACCGCCTCCCTGTCGGCGATTAATAGCGATGTGTTTGGCGTTGGGCGCATGCTGCATGGTATGGCGCAGCAGGGGCATGCACCGAAGATATTTTCCACCGTTTCTAACCGGGGCATTCCGTGGGTCACGGTGCTGGCAATGATGGCGGCAATGTTAATTGCGGTTTATCTCAACTATCTGATGCCGGAAAAAGTGTTCCTGGTCATCGCCTCGCTGGCTACCTTTGCCACCGTCTGGGTGTGGATTATGATCCTGTTTTCGCAGATAGGTTTCCGCCGCACGCTGACGCCGGAACAGCGCCAGCAGCTGAAGTTTACGCTGCCCGGGGGGCCGTTCACGGCGGTGGTGGGAATTATCTTCCTGGCCTTTGTGATCTGCCTGATTGGCTACTTCCCGGATACTCGCGTGTCGCTGTATGTCGGCATCGCGTGGATAGCGCTGCTGGTGATTAGCTGGCAGTGGGTGAAGCGCCGGATTCATTGATACTCTGCGGGCCGATCGCTGTTTGCGTCGGCCCTTTCTGTTTATTGCGGGTAATTTACCGGGATCGCCAGCGCAGGGTCGATATGCTGCCTGATACGCTGCAGCGTGGCCTGATACGGGCAGAGCGTACCCACTGGCGTCATCTTACAGCCGTTAAAGGTCAGTTCGGTCAGCAAAGGTGGCTGCTGAGCGCTGAGCGGCGTCAGGTTGCGGATCTGATCGAGGCTCTGGGCCTGGAACAGAACACGCAGGTAGCGCTTACCGCTGCTATTATCCTGCCAGCGCTGGAAAATCAGGCTGCCCGCCGGTGGCACGCTGCCGCGCGGGTAATCGCCCTGGGTCCAGCTGAAGTCGAGCAGGGTGCGCAGGTAGGCGATATTGACGTCGTGCGCCACAAACAGCAGCCAGCGGGTGTCAGGTGGCGCATTCTCCTGCAGCGTGACGCCGCTCTGCAACGCTTTGGCTATCTGGTCCATTAACAGTGAGCCGCCGCGCTGTGCAACATAGGGCTGATCGTTAGTGGCATCATATTTTGGCGTCTGCATCGCCATCAGTTTGCCGATCTGCGCCGCACTGGCGGCATGCCCAAAGGCCACTTCACTCAGCGGTTTATTCTCACTCCACTCCAGCCGCAGCGTTTCTGCCATCGCAGCCAGCGTATCCAGCCCGCTAATCATAATGCGGCCATCGCGGGCAAATTTAATCTCCCAGGCTTGATCAAACACCGGGCAAGGCGAACCGGCCTGACATACGGCATTTTTCAGCAGGTCTATTTCGGGTTTAAACCGCTGCTGCGCCGCAGCCAGGCTGCCGCCCAGCGCATTGAGCGCACCCTTGCGCTGCGTCTCTTCATCCAGCGTGGCATAGCCCGGGCTGTCATTCTGGAACAGCGGGTCGTTATGTTGTGCCGAGTGATGCACGCGGATACCGCAGCCGGGGAAGGCGGCGTCAGTCAGCGCCTCCGCCGTGGCCAGAGTGCGCTTGAGCGGGCTGGACCAGACGTAGACCTCTTTTGCGCTCGGGCAGCCAGCGCCCAGTAAGCCATGCTGGCGATAGCTCTCGGCCTGATACTTGCCTTTCAGCCAGGCAGCAGTGTAACCGTGCCCGGTCAGCTGGCCGTCAGCAGTCAGCCAGCTTGCCCACGCCCGACCGCTGGCCGCTTCCATCTCTTTACGGTTGCCGGCGGTCGGTGGGCGCACGCCGTGGCGGCTGACCTCCACCACCTTTTCCAGCACGTAGTGAGGTTCTGCCCCGGCGTTCAGGCTGGCGGTAAGGCAGCAGGCGGCGAGTGAGAGAGTGCGGAGGGATTTTTTCATCAGGTCATCCTTGCAGGGAACGCGCTATTCGACAGATATGATGGCAAATTTTCAGCATCAAAAGGGACATAAGAGGTGGGGAGAGAGTAAAGCACGGGCGAAAAAAAAGCCCGCCGAAGCGAGCTTTTTTTGAAAACGGCAGCAATTACAGCTTAGTTGCGTTCTCGGACAGGTACTTAGCCACACCTTCTGGAGATGCGCCCATACCTTCTTTTCCTTTTTCCCACTGAGCCGGGCACACTTCGCCGTGCTCTTCGTGGAACTGCAGCGCGTCAACCATGCGCAGCATTTCATCAACGTTACGGCCCAGTGGCAGATCGTTAACAACCTGGTGGCGAACCACACCGGCTTTGTCGATCAGGAAAGAACCACGCAGAGCAACGCCCGCATCCGGGTGCTCGATGCCGTAAGCTTTCTGGATTTCACGTTTGATGTCAGCAACCATCGCGTACTGAACTTCGCCGATGCCGCCTTTATCAACTGGCGTTTTGCGCCATGCGTTGTGCACGAACTCTGAGTCGAAGGAAACGCCGACGACTTCCACGCCGCGCTTCTGGAATTCTGCATAACGCTTGTCGAAAGCGATCAGCTCAGAAGGGCAGACGAAGGTGAAGTCCATTGGCCAAAAGAACACAACGGTGGCTTTACCAGCGGTGTGTTTTTTAAAGTTGAAGTTTTCTACGATCTCACCGTTGCCCAGCACAGCTGCGGCGGTAAAATCAGGGGCTGGACGAGTTACCAGGACCATGTTCACTCCTGTAGAAGTAAGTTGAAATAAGGGGACAAGACGCAGGCAGTATATGATCTGCGTCACACTGCTAACCAGCGATAAACGCCGATTATTGAGATAGGCTGTACCTATCAAAAATCTTTGAATAATAAAGCAGTTTCATACAATAACCTTTTTTACAAAAAGGGCAAGGTGTAAAACTGCGCTCGTCTGTTTACAGCGCTTTCAGCACTGCCTGCGCCATCATGCGCGGATAGAACTGCCAGAAAAAATCTTCAAGCCGTTGATAGTTATCAATGAAATCCTGGTAGCTCTCTGCCAGTGCCGCCAGCCGTGGGCGACGGCTGGCCATGCCGCGCAGCACCTTTTGCAAATAAGCGGCCTCCGCGTAGCGCTCCATCCAGCGGTCCTGCCATAAATAGCGGTTAAGATTCTGGAAGGACTCCGGCGTGCTGGCTAATTTCGGGGCGATCACATTTCTGGCATCACCTAAAAAATCTGGCAGGGAAATTTCCGGCACCAGTTTATCCCAGTGTAATGACAGAAAGTGGTCCCAGATGACATCCAGCGTAATCGGCGCGACGCGGCGGGTTTCCGTGCGGAAAAACTGGCGCGCCGCACGAACCTCCGGCAGAGAGTCGGTCATCACATCAACGCGGCGATGCATCGCGATGCCGTCAGCGATCGGTTCTGGCCACTGCGGATAGGGGTTGCCGCGAACGCAATCGGCCATCAGATTACCAAGCAGTGAGCTGTCGGCCAGGTGGGCAAGGTGAAGGTGTGCAAGATAGTTCATGAGATGATTCTATCCCACTTTTCGCAGAGTTTACGCAGATTGTTTAGCTATGGTCAGTTTTCAGCTAGAATGTGCGCCCTGATTTCCCAGACTGTGAATGATCATGCGCGTTGCCGATTTTACCTTTGAGTTACCTGAATCTTTGATTGCCCACTACCCGCAGGCTCAGCGCAGCGGATGCCGCCTGCTGAGCCTTAACGGCCCGGACGGTGCGCTGTCGCACGGGGTTTTCACCGATTTATTGCACAAACTCAATCCAGGCGACCTGCTGGTATTTAATAATACGCGGGTGATCCCGGCGCGTATTTTTGGCCGCAAGGCCAGCGGCGGCAAGATTGAAGTGCTGATTGAACGCATGCTTGATGACACTCGCGTGCTGGCCCACGTGCGCTCTTCAAAAGCGCCAAAGCCGGGCACTGCGCTGCTGCTGGGTGACGATGAGAGCGTGCAGGCGACAATGGTTGCCCGTCACGATGCGCTGTTTGAAATTGAATTTAACGATGCGCGCCCGGTGCTGGATATCCTTAACGCCATCGGACATATGCCGCTGCCGCCGTACATCGATCGCCCGGATGAAGATGCCGACCGCGAACTGTACCAGACGGTTTACAGCCAGAAGCCGGGTGCGGTGGCAGCCCCAACCGCCGGCCTGCACTTTGATGAGCCGCTGTTGGAAGCGCTGCGTGAGAAGGGGATTGAGACGGCTTTCGTCACCCTGCACGTCGGGGCGGGCACTTTCCAGCCGGTGCGCGTCGACAGCATTGAAGATCACATTATGCATGCCGAATACGCCGAAGTGCCGCAGGAGGTGGTCGATGCGGTGCTGGTCTGTAAGGCGCGTGGCAACCGGGTGATCGCGGTTGGCACTACCTCGGTACGCTCGCTGGAAAGCGCGGCGCAGGCGGCAGAGAACGCGCTGATTGCCCCGTTCTTCGGCGATACCAAAATCTTTATCTACCCGGGCTATCACTACCAGGTGATTGACGCGCTGGTGACCAATTTCCACCTGCCAGAATCAACGCTGATTATGCTGGTATCAGCGTTTGCCGGTTATCGGCACACCATGCATGCTTATCAGCAGGCGGTGGCAGAGCAGTACCGTTTCTTCAGCTATGGCGATGCCATGTTTATCACCCGAAATCCTGAGGCTTACGCCGAGATCCCGGGCCAGTAATCTCCCTGGACGGGACACTCCCGTCCTTTATAACCATTTGCATCGGACTGTTTATCCGGTGGAGGCAATGTGAAGTTTGAATTAGACACAACTGACGGCCGCGCGCGTCGTGGCCGCCTGGTCTTTGACCGTGGCGTGGTAGAAACCCCGGCATTTATGCCCGTGGGTACTTACGGCACCGTAAAAGGCATGACGCCGGAAGAAGTACAGGATACCGGTGCGCAGATCATCCTCGGCAACACCTTCCATTTATGGTTGCGTCCAGGCCAGGAGATCATGAAATTGCACGGCGACCTGCACGACTTTATGCAGTGGAAAGGGCCGATCCTGACTGACTCCGGCGGCTTCCAGGTCTTCAGCCTGGGCGACATTCGTAAGATCACCGAAAAGGGCGTGCACTTCCGCAACCCGATTAACGGCGATGCGATCTTCCTCGATCCTGAAAAATCGATGGAAATTCAGTACGATCTCGGCTCTGATATCGTAATGATTTTCGATGAATGCACACCGTACCCGGCCGACTGGGATTACGCTAAGCGTTCGATGGAGATGTCGCTGCGCTGGGCGCAACGTAGCCGCGATCGCTTTGATTCCTTAGGGAATAAAAATGCCTTATTTGGCATAATCCAGGGCAGTGTTTACGAAGATTTACGAGATGTGTCAGTTAAAGGACTGGTAGAGATTGGCTTTGATGGGTACGCTGTGGGCGGCCTGGCGGTCGGTGAGCCAAAGGAAGATATGCACCGTATTCTGGAGCACGTCTGCCCGCAGCTTCCGCAGGATAAACCGCGCTATCTGATGGGCGTCGGTAAGCCACAGGATCTGGTGGAAGGCGTCCGTCGCGGTATTGATATGTTTGACTGTGTGATGCCGACGCGTAATGCGCGTAACGGCCATCTGTTTGTGACCGACGGGGTGGTAAAAATCCGCAACGCGAAATACAAAGATGACACGTCGCCGCTGGATGCTGAGTGTGATTGCTACACCTGTCGCAATTACAGCCGTGCATACCTGTATCATCTTGATCGCTGTAACGAAATTTTGGGTGCGCGTCTGAACACCATCCACAATCTGCATTACTATCAGCGCCTGATGGCCGGTTTACGCCAGGCTATCGAAGAAGGTAAGTTAGAGCACTTCGTGACCGAATTCTACCAACGGACGGGGCTGGCGGTTCCGCCATTGCCGTCTGATAATTAAACAATGAGGGAAATTTAATGAGCTTTTTCACTTCTGATGCCGTGGCAGCCGCAGCTCCATCTCAGGGAAGTCCTTATTCTCTGGTGATCATGCTGGTGGTATTTGGCCTGATTTTCTACTTCATGATCCTGCGCCCACAGCAGAAACGTGCGAAAGAGCACAAGAAACTGATGGACTCTATCTCTAAGGGTGATGAAGTGCTGACGACCGGTGGCCTGGTCGGTCGCGTGACCAAAGTAGCTGAAACTGGCTATGTTGCTATCGCACTGAACGAGTCCACTGAAGTTGTGGTCAAACGTGACTTCGTAGCTGCCGTTCTGCCGAAAGGTACCATGAAGGCGCTGTAATTTTCCGATTTCCCTAAGGGAACTGCCGTGTTAAACCGTTATCCTTTGTGGAAGTACATCATGCTGATCGTCGTATTACTCGTCGGTCTGCTGTATGCACTGCCCAACCTGTATGGTGAGGATCCGGCTGTTCAGGTCACTGGTGCGCGCGGAAGCGCCGCCAGTGAGCAAACGCTGGTTCAGATCCAGAACGCATTAAAACAAGATAATATCCAGAGCAAATCACTGGCACTGGAAAATGGCGCTATTCTGGCGCGTTTCGCGAATACCGACGTGCAGCTGCGCGCGCGTGAAGCGATTATGCAGGCTCTTGGCGAGAATTACGTAGTGGCGCTTAACCTCGCCCCGGCTACTCCAACCTGGCTCGCGATGCTGGCCGCAGAGCCGATGAAACTCGGTCTCGATCTGCGCGGCGGCGTTCACTTCCTGATGGAAGTCGATATGGATACCGCTCTGGGTAAACTCCAGGAGCAGAACATCGACAACCTGCGTAGCGACCTGCGTGATAAAAATATTCCTTACGTTAACGTGCGCAAGACCGACAACTACGGTCTGGAAATTCGTTTCCGCGACGCAGGCGCACGTGACGAAGCGGTGAGTTATCTGACCGGCCGCCATCGCGATATGGTTATCAACAGCAGCGGCAGCAATGCCCTGACGGCGGTAATGAGCGATGAGCGTATGCGTGAAGCGCGTGAATATGCGGTTCAGCAGAACATTAACATTCTGCGTAACCGTGTTAATCAGCTTGGCGTAGCGGAACCACTGGTACAGCGTCAGGGTTCTGACCGTATCGTGGTTGAACTGCCGGGTATTCAGGATACGGCACGTGCTAAAGAGATCCTCGGCGCGACAGCGACGCTGGAATTCCGTCTGGTTAACACCAGCGTGGATGCCACCGCTGCAGCTAACGGCCGCGTACCGGGTGACTCTGAAGTGAAAGACACGCGTGATGGTCAGCCAGTGGTGCTGTACAAGCGTGTGATCCTCACCGGTGACCATATTACCGACTCCACCTCAAGCACCGATGAATACAACCAGCCTCAGGTTAATATCTCCCTGGACAGCGCTGGCGGTAACATCATGTCCAACTTCACCAAGGACAGCGTCGGCAAAGCGATGGCAACCCTGTTTGTTGAGTACAAAGACAGCGGGAAGAAAGATGCCAACGGCCGTGCGATTCTGGCGAAGCAGGAAGAGGTGATCAACGTGGCGAACATCCAGTCGCGACTGGGTAACAGCTTCCGTATTACCGGTATTAACAACCCGAACGAAGCCCGTCAGCTGTCGCTGCTGCTGCGTGCCGGTGCGTTGATTGCGCCAATCCAGATTGTGGAAGAACGTACCATTGGTCCAACCATGGGTGCGCAGAACATCACTCAGGGTCTGGAAGCCTGCCTGTGGGGCCTGATCGCTTCCATCGTCTTTATGGTGGTTTACTACCGTAAGTTCGGTGTGATTGCGACCTCTGCACTGGTGGCGAACCTGGTATTGATTGTCGGAATCATGTCACTGCTGCCGGGCGCAACGCTGACCATGCCGGGTATTGCCGGTATCGTGTTAACGCTGGCGGTAGCCGTTGATGCCAACGTACTGATTAACGAACGTATCAAGGAAGAGCTGAAGAATGGGCGATCCATTCAGCAGGCGATCCATGAAGGCTATAAAGGCGCGTTCTCCAGTATTATTGATGCCAACGTCACGACGCTGATTACCGCGATCATTCTGTACGCTGTGGGCACCGGCTCGATTAAAGGCTTTGCGATCACCACCGCCATCGGCGTTGTGACCTCAATGTTTACTGCCATTGTCGGTACCCGCGCCATCGTAAACCTGTTGTACGGCGGCAAACGCATCAACAAGCTGTCTATCTGAGGAGTGCGATGTGGCACAGGACTATAGCGTTGAACAACTGAACTACGGCCGTAAAGTCCATGACTTTATGCGCTGGGACAAAGTGGCCTTTACTCTTTCGGGGCTGCTGCTGATTGCTTCCTGCCTGATTATGGGCCTGAAGGGGTTTAACTGGGGTCTGGACTTCACCGGTGGTACGGTGATTGAAATTACCCTGGAAAAACCGGCTGATATCGAGCAGCTGCGCGGCGCGCTGGAGAAATCCGGCTTCGTCGACCCGCAGGTGCAGAACTTCGGCAGCAGCCGCGACGTGCTGGTTCGCATGTCGCCAAACGAAGGCAATGCCGGTCAGGAGCTGGGCAACAAGGTGGTGACTATCATCAACCAGGCCAGCCAGCAGAATGCCACCGTTAAGCGTATTGAGTTCGTCGGCCCGAGCGTGGGTAGCGATCTGGCGCAGGCGGGCGGTATGGCGCTGCTGGTGGCTTTGATTGCCATCCTGATTTACGTTGGCTTCCGCTTCGAATGGCGTCTGGCACTGGGGGCGGTACTGGCCCTGGCGCACGACGTGGTGATCACCATGGGGATACTCTCACTGTTCCACATTGAGATTGATCTGACCATCGTGGCGTCGCTGATGTCGGTTATCGGCTACTCGCTGAACGACAGTATCGTGGTATCGGACCGTATTCGTGAGAACTTCCGCAAGATCCGTCGCGGTACGCCTTACGATATCGTCAACGTCTCGCTGACGCAGACGCTGAGCCGTACCATCATGACCTCTGCCACCACGCTGGTTGTGGTGCTGATGCTGTTTATCTTCGGCGGTGCGCTGCTGGAAGGCTTCTCGCTGACCATGCTGATCGGTGTTTCCATTGGTACCGTTTCTTCAATCTATGTGGCTTCGGCGCTGGCATTGAAGTTGGGTATGAAACGTGAACACATGCTGCAGCAGAAAGTGGAAAAAGAGGGCGCAGATCAGCCTTCAATTCTGCCTTAACCAGACGGGTTAGGAGCCAGAGCGGGCGGACCGAAAAAGAGGTCCGCCCCGACAAAAAAGCCGCATCGGATGATGCGGCTTTTTTTTATGGCGCGGTTTTCACTACCACATTATGGATGCGCACATAGCCCAGCTGATCCGGCGGCAGGTTGCTCAGGCGCAGCGAGACAGTTTCTTCACTCTTAGGCAGCAGCGCGCTGTCGACCTGAATCTGCTGTGACTGGCTGTTGACGGTGAGGGGTTTGCCGGTGGCGGCGTCCAGCTCGCCCCATTCCACTTCGGCAGTGAAGGCAGGGAGCGGGGCGTCATTGGTAGCATGAATTTGCAGGATCGCGCGCGTGCCGTTGGCTTCCGCCTCCACATGGCTTAGCGACAGCTTGAGGTCACCGGCCTGGCTTTTCAGCACCACGCCGGTTTTTGCTGCGGGTAACAGCCAGGCACCCTGCGCTGAGCCGCTATTGAGATTACCCTGCCTTTCCAGTGCGCTGGCCTGATTCGTCAGCTGGCGCATCTCCTGGCTCAGCTTTCCGACCTCATTATGCAGCTGGCTGATTTTCGGCTGCGGCGGGGTAGCGGCACAACCTGCCAAAAGCAGCAGAGAACTGACCAGCGAAAGTCTGAGATAAGCCGTTGTCATTGTTCATTTCCTTGTGATTAAACCGATTCACTTTATCTTAGAGCAAACGGGTCTTAACCGCCCGCAGATAAATCCTCTGTTTTGTTGCGCAAGACCGATAAAATTGGTGCGTAATTACCGAGCCGGCTTTGGCAGCAGGACACGATCGCGGTACACTAACCGCTAATTTTCAGGATTATCAGGACGCGACATGCATTGCCCATTCTGTTCCGCCGTCGATACCAAAGTGATCGATTCCCGCCTGGTCGGGGAAGGCACCTCCGTGCGCCGCCGCCGTCAGTGCCTGGTGTGTCACGAGCGCTTTACCACGTTTGAAGTGGCGGAGCTGGTGATGCCGCGCGTGGTCAAGAGCAATGATGTGCGCGAACCGTTCAACGAAGACAAGCTGCGCAGCGGGCTGATGAAGGCGCTGGAGAAGCGCCCGGTCAATTCCGACGCGGTAGAAACCGCCCTCAGCCACATTAAAAGCCAGCTGCGCGCCACCGGTGAACGCGAAGTTGCCAGCAAGCTTATCGGTGGGCTGGTAATGGATGAGCTGAAAAAACTGGATAAAGTTGCCTATATCCGCTTTGCTTCGGTTTACCGCAGCTTCGAAGACATTCGTGAATTTGGCGAAGAGATTGCCCGCTTACAGGACTGACGCGATGCGTGATGAAATTTACATGGCGCGCGCGCTGGAACTGGCGCGTCGCGGCCGCTTTACCACCACGCCGAACCCTAACGTCGGCTGCGTGATCGTGCGCGACGGCGCCATCGTCGGCGAGGGCTATCACCTGCGCGCTGGTGAACCGCACGCGGAGGTGCATGCCCTGCGTATGGCTGGAGAGCGTGCCAGAGGGGCCACCGCTTACGTCACGCTGGAACCGTGCAGTCACCACGGACGCACGCCGCCGTGCTGTGATGCCCTGATTGCCGCGGGCGTCAGCCGGGTGGTTGCCGCCATGCAGGACCCAAACCCGGAAGTGGCGGGCCGCGGTCTTTATCGTTTGCAGCAGGCGGGTATTGAAGTCAGCCACGGGTTGATGATGCAGGAAGCGGAAGCGCTGAACCGTGGCTTTCTCAAGCGCATGCGCACCGGGTTCCCTTGGGTGCAGCTTAAGCTGGGGGCATCGCTGGATGGCCGTACGGCAATGGCCAGCGGCGAAAGTCAGTGGATCACCTCACCCGAGGCGCGGCGCGATGTGCAGCGGCTGCGCGCGCAGAGCTCGGCTATCCTCAGCACCAGCGCCACGGTGCTGGCGGATAATCCTTCCCTGACCGTGCGATACGACGAGCTGGACAGCGGCACGCAGGCGGAATACCCGCCCGAACTGCTGCGTCAGCCGGTGAGAATTATCGTCGACAGCCAGAATCGCGTCATGCCCGGGCACCGATTGATTGCACAATCGGGGGAAACCTGGCTGGCACGCACGCAGTGTGACGAGCAAAGCTGGCCGGAGAACGTAACGCAGTTTTGCGTGCCACGTCATCACGATCGCCTCGATCTGGTGTCGATGATGATGCTGCTCGGCAGAAAACAGATTAACAGCGTCTGGGTGGAGGCCGGAGCACAGTTTGCCGGGGCGCTGCTGCAGGCCGGTGTGGTAGACGAGCTGATCGTCTACCTGGCGCCGAAGCTGCTGGGCGATGCCGGGCGTGGCCTGTGCCACCTGCCGGGCTTGCAGCAGCTGGCCGCCGCCCCGGCCTTTACCTTTAGTGATATTCGTCAGCTGGGGCCTGATTTACGCCTCACGCTGAGCCCGTTATGACGGTTTCTGCAAAAACAAGCAGAGCGCCGAAGAGTGTGATAGAATCCGCCCCCCTGCGGGGCCAAACAGAACCCTGAAAGGAAGATTATGAACGTTATTGAAGCTGCTGTTGCTACCCCTGACGCGCGCGTTGCCCTGGTTATTGCGCGTTTCAACAACTTTATCAACGACAGCCTGCTGAGCGGTGCCATCGATGCCCTGAAGCGTATCGGCCAGGTGAAAGATGAAAACATCACCGTCATCTGGGTTCCGGGCGCTTACGAACTGCCAATGACTGCACGTGCCGTGGCGAAAGCCGGTAAGCATGATGCGATTGTGGCACTGGGCACGGTGATCCGTGGCGGTACTGCTCATTTCGAATATGTGGCAGGTGAGGCCAGTTCTGGCCTGGCCAGCGTTGCCATGAACAGCGATATCCCGGTTGCCTTTGGCGTGCTGACGACGGAAAGCATCGAGCAGGCCATTGAACGCGCCGGAACCAAAGCGGGTAATAAAGGTGCTGAAGCAGCCCTGACCGCTCTGGAAATGATTAACGTATTGAAAGCCATCAAAGCCTGATTTTAAGGGGAATTTCGTGAAACCTGCTGCTCGTCGCCGCGCCCGTGAATGTGCTGTTCAGGCACTTTACTCCTGGCAAATCTCCAAAAACGACATCGCTGATGTCGAATACCAGTTTCTGGCGGAACAGGACGTCAAAGACGTCGATATTACTTACTTCCGTGAGCTGGTCGGCGGCGTTGCAACTAACAGTGCATACCTCGACGGCCTGATGAAACCTTACCTGTCGCGCCAGCTGGAAGAGCTGGGACAGGTTGAACTGGCCGTTCTGCGTATCTCACTGTTTGAACTCAGCAAGCGTGCAGACGTTCCCTATAAAGTGGCGATCAATGAGGGGATCGAGCTGGCCAAAGTGTTCGGCGCTGAAGACAGCCATAAGTTTGTCAACGGCGTGCTGGATAAAGCCGCTCCGCAGATCCGCCCAAACCGCAAATAATCCTCTGAGGCCGCTAACCCGGCCTCTTCTTTTATACTCCCGGAATGCACTATGGCATGTGGCGAATTTGAACTGATCGCGCGTTACTTTGACCGCGTGACAAGCTCCCGTCGCGATGTGGAAAAAGGCATCGGCGATGACTGTGCGCTACTCAGCGTACCTGAAAAACAGACTCTGGCTATCAGCACCGACACGCTGGTGGAAGGGGTTCACTTCCTGCGCGACATTCACCCCGCCGATCTCGGTTACAAAGCCCTGGCCGTCAATTTAAGCGATCTCGCGGCGATGGGGGCCGATCCTGCCTGGTTAACGCTGGCACTGACGCTACCGGAAATTAACGAAGAGTGGCTCAAGGATTTCAGCGACAGCCTGTTTGAACTGCTCGACTACTACGATATGCAGCTGGTCGGCGGTGACACCACGCGTGGCCCACTCAGCATGACGCTGGGCATCCACGGCCTGGTGCCGCAGGGCAGAGCGCTGAAGCGCAGCGGCGCACGCGTCGGTGACTGGATCTACGTGACCGGCACGCTGGGTGACAGCGCGGCGGGGCTGGAACTGCTGCAGCACCACGTGAAAATTAACGATCCGGCGGCGCACGAAGCGTTGATCAAGCGCCATCTGCGCCCGATGCCGCGCATTTTGCAGGGCCAGGCGCTGCGCGATCTCGCCAGCTCGGCTATCGATCTTTCTGATGGGCTGATCTCCGATCTCGGCCATATTCTCAAAGCCAGCGACTGTGGCGCACGCCTTAATCTGGACGCGCTGCCGCTCTCTGCGGCGATGAAGCAGCACTTCGAGCCGCAGCAGGCCATCCGCTGGGCGCTGAGCGGTGGCGAGGATTATGAGCTGTGCTTCACGGTACCGGAAATTAACCGCGGCGCGCTGGACGTGGCGCTGGGCTATCATGGCGTGCCGTTCACCTGCATCGGTCAGATTGCTCCGCAGTCGGAAGGCCTGACGCTGTTGCAGAACGACAAGCCGGTAGAGTTCAACCTGAAAGGATTTGACCATTTTGGCACGCGCTAAGGATGTGGCGAAAAGTCGCCTGAAGATGAGTAACCCGTGGCACCTGCTGGCGACCGGGTTTGGCAGCGGTTTAAGCCCGTGGATGCCGGGCACCGTGGGTTCCGTTGCCGCAATACCGCTCTGGTATCTGATGAGCTTCCTGCCACAGGACCTCTATTCGCTGGCGGTACTGCTGGGGATCTGCATTGGTGTCTACCTGTGTCACCGCACGGCGAAAGATATGGGCGTGCACGATCACGGGAGCATTGTCTGGGATGAGTTTATCGGCATGTGGATCACGCTGATGGCGATCCCGGTTAACAGCTGGCAGTGGGTACTGGCCGGTTTTGTGGTTTTCCGCGTGCTGGATATCTGGAAGCCGTGGCCAATCCGCTGGTTCGACCGTAACGTGCACGGCGGTATGGGGATCATGGTGGATGATATTATCGCCGGGGTGATCTCAGCAGGAATTTTGTTTGCGGCCGCGCACTACTGGCCGCTCTAAATGTTCCGGGTCGGGCATGCCCGACCCTTACGCGATACGCCGTTATCCTTTACTCGAATCCCACCACGCGGTGCGGCTGATACACGCTCTCCAGCTCGAAAATCTCTTCCTGCGTTAACTCAACCTCTACCGCTTTCACCAGGTCGGCCAGCTGTTCGCTGCGCGATGCGCCGATAATCGGCGCGGTGACGACCGGTTTGCTCAGCAGCCAGGCGAGTGCAACCTGCGCCCGGCTGACGCCTTTATCGCTGGCGATATTGGCCAGCCGTTCGGCAATCTCAGCGTCATTCTGTTCACTTTGACTGTAAAGCGTGGCGCCATATTCGTCAGAGACGGAGCGGGCGGTGGTTTCCCCCCACGGGCGCGTCAGGCGACCTCGCGCCAGCGGGCTCCACGGCAGCACCGCAATGTTCTCTTTCAGGCACAGAGGGTGCATTTCCCGCTCCTCCTCGCGCTGGATCAGGTTGTACTGATCCTGCATGCTGACAAACCGCGTCCAGCCGTTGTTGTCCGCCGTATGCAGCGCGCGGGCAAACTGCTCGGGATGCATGGAAGAGGCACCGATATAGCGCGCTTTGCCGGACTGCACCACGTCATGCAGCGCCTCCAGCGTCTCTTCCAGCGGCGTGTCGTAGTCCCAGCGGTGTATTTGTAGCAGGTCGACATGATCCATACCGAGACGTTCAAGGCTGTCGTCTATCGACTGCAAAATATTGGCGCGCGACAGCCCGCCGGAAAGATTGCTCATCGGGAAATAGACCTTAGTGGCGACGACGACCTCATCACGGCGGGCGAAGTCACGCAGGGCGCGGCCGACGATCTCCTCGCTGCTGCCGTCCGAGTAGCTGTTGGCGGTGTCGAAAAAATTGATCCCGGCTTCCAGCGCCTGCTTAATCAGCGGGCGGCTGCTCTCTTCCGGCAGTGTCCAGGCATGGCGGCCGCGATCGGGCTCACCATAGGTCATGCAACCGAGGCACAGGCGGGAGACGGTCAGGTCGGTATTGGCTAACTTAAGGGTTTTCATTCGGGGCGCTCCTGCTGGTTATTTACCCTAAGCATAGCAGGTGACAGGCTCCCCCGCGGGGGAGCCGAAGGGGAGTTACTGCGCCAGCCAGTCGGCGATCTGCTGCTGGATACCGGCGGCATCCAGTTGATAATCTACGCGGATCTCGTCCTGGGTGCCCTGTGGAATAAACTCATCCGGCAGGCCGATATTCAACACGGGAACCGGCTGACGTTTTGCCATCAGCAGTTCATTGACGCCGCTACCGGCACCGCCTTTGATCGCCCCTTCTTCCAGGGTGATCAGGGCCTCATGACTGCCAGCCAGCTCAAGGATTAACGCCTCGTCGAGCGGCTTAACAAAGCGCATATCCACCAGCGTGGCATTCAGGGCTTCAGCCGCCGCGCGGGCCTCAGGCAGCAGCGTACCGAAGTTGAGGATCGCCAGTTTTTCACCGCGGCTCAGCACGCGGCCTTTACCCAGCGGCAATGATGCCAGCGGTTCGAGGGGGGCCCCGGTGCCGGTGCCACGCGGATAGCGCACTGCGCTTGGCCCGCTGCTGTGGTGGTAACCGGTGAACAGCATCTGGCGGCACTCGTTCTCATCGCTTGGCGTCATGATCACCATGTTCGGAATGCAGCGCAGGAACGCGATGTCGAAGGCACCCTGGTGCGTCTGCCCGTCGGCGCCGACGATGCCGCCGCGGTCAATGGCAAACAGCACCGGCAGTTTCTGGATCGCCACATCGTGGATCAGCTGATCGTAGGCGCGCTGAAGGAAGGTGGAGTAGATCGCCACTACCGGCTTGTAGCCGCCAATTGCCAGGCCCGCAGCGAACGTCACCGCATGCTGCTCGGCAATTGCCACGTCGAAATATTGCTGCGGATAGTCGCGCGAGAAGCTCACCATACCGGAACCTTCGCGCATCGCCGGGGTGACCGCCATCAGCTTGCTGTCTTGCGCGGCGGTTTCACTCAGCCACTGGCCGAAAATTTTAGAGTAGCTTGGCAGACCTTCGGTGCTTTTTGGCAGCAGGCCGCTGGCAGGGTCGAATTTAGGTACCGCGTGCCAGCTAATTGGATCTTTTTCGGCCGGAGCATAGCCCTTGCCTTTTTTGGTCATGATATGCAGGAACTGCGGGCCTTTGAGCGCGCGCATATTGCTTAGGGTCTGTACCAGCGCCAGCACGTCATGGCCGTCGACCGGGCCGATATAGTTAAAGCCCAGTTCCTCAAACAGCGTTCCCGGCACCACCATACCTTTCAGGTGCTCTTCGGTGCGCTTCACCAGCTCTTTGATCGGCGGCAGGCCGCCGAGCACCTTTTTACCCCCTTCACGCAGGCGGGAATAGGTCTTGCCGGAGAGGATCTGTGCCAGACGGTTGTTAAGCGCCCCCACGTTTTCTGAAATCGACATCTCATTGTCGTTCAGTACCACCAGCAGGTCGGCTTTGATATCGCCTGCATGGTTCATCGCTTCGAACGCCATCCCGGCAGTGATCGCCCCATCGCCTATCACGCAGGCGGTACGGCGGCCTTTGCCCTCTTTGCCGGCGGCGACTGCCATGCCCAGACCTGCGCTGATTGAGGTTGAGGAGTGGCCGACATTCAGCACGTCGTACTCGCTCTCATCACGCCACGGGAACGGGTGCAGGCCATTTTTCTGGCGGATGGTGCCGATACGGTCACGGCGGCCGGTCAGGATTTTATGCGGGTAGGCCTGATGGCCAACGTCCCACACCAGATGATCGAACGGCGTGTTGTAGACATAATGCAGCGCAACGGTGAGCTCAACCACGCCGAGGCCGGAAGCAAAATGACCGCTGGAGCGGCTAACGCTGTCGAGCAGATACTGGCGCAGCTCGTCACAGAGTTTTGGCAGACTCTCTTTCGGTAGCAAACGTAATTCTTGCACCGTGCTTGCGAGGGCAAGCGTCGGGTATTTTGCAGGTTCAAAGCTCATCGAAGACTCATTTGGAAGTTATTTATCGCGTTCAATTATAAAGCCTGCCAGCGCCCGCAGTGGGGTAGTGTCATACGACTGCGCGGCCAGCGTTTCTAATGCGCTGAGGGATTCCTGATACAGATCCCATGCTTTTGCCTTCGCACTGTCAAGCCCCATTAAGGCCGGGTAGGTACTCTTGCCTAACTGTTGATCGGCTCCCTGCCGCTTACCGATAATGGCGGTATCACCAATAACGTCCAGAATATCGTCCTGCACCTGGAAAGCCAGGCCAATGGCGTTGGCGTAGCGGTCAAGCGCAGGGAGGGCATCGCGCCCGCGTTCGCCAGCGGTTAATGCACCGAGACGCACCGCCGAGCGGATTAATGCCCCGGTTTTGTGGCGGTGGATCTGCTCCAGCGCGGCTAAATCAACCTGCTGACCTTCAGCGGCCAGGTCCAGTGCTTGTCCACCGCACATGCCCGCTACGCCGCTAGCCTGGGCCAGTTCGGACAGCATTGCAATACGCGCCTCCGCCGTGACGCCTGGCATCGGGGTATCGGCAAGGATGGAGAAAGCCAGAGTCTGCAGGGCATCACCGGCAAGAATCGCCGTGTCTTCGCCAAACTTAATATGGCAGGTAGGTTGGCCACGCCGCAGGCTGTCGTCATCCATGGCCGGTAAATCGTCATGGATCAGGGAATACGCATGAATACATTCAACCGCAGCCGCCGGGGCATCCAGCGCTGCATCGTCAGCGTGTAGCATGGTGCCAGTGGCGTAAACCAGGAAAGGGCGCAGCCTTTTACCCCCTAATAATGCACCATATTCCATGGCATTAACCAGAGGAGAACTCTGAAATGGTTGCCCGGAGATAAAGCGCTGAAGCGCAGCATTAACTCGCTGAAAGTGCGCGCTAAGGATCAGGTTAAAATCCATCACTCATTTTCCGGCGTGAAAGGCGTCAGTTCGGCGTTCTTATCATCGCTGAGTAATATCTGTACCCGCTGCTCGGCCTGCTGTAGCGTCTGCTGCCCGGCACGTGCCAGCTGCACACCACGCTCAAACTCATTCAGCGCCTCTTCCAGCGGAAGGTTGCCGCTTTCCAGACGGGTGACGATCTGCTCCAGCTGCTGTAGCGATGTTTCAAAACTGGCAGGCGGTTCGGCTTTTTTCGGCATTTTTAGATCCTGACTTATCATTTTTCATCAGCAAGCGCTCATGGTAGCCGACTCTAAATGATTAGCAAAATATCCCCTGCATTTTTCACGCGGCGGGGAAGGGTGATATCGGCAGCAGCCACCGGTCAAAGATGATATACTGTTTTTCCTGGATGCAAAGAGCGCAAGCCCGTTGCAAGACTCTGATTTTATCAGTTAAGCGCCCCTCTTTTCAGCACTTAATTACCTGACGAATATATACCGCCATGAAGTTTATCATTAAGTTATTCCCTGAAATTACGATTAAAAGTCAGTCAGTTCGCCTGCGTTTTATCAAAATCCTGACCGGAAATATTCGCAACGTCCTAAAACCTTTCGATGAAACCCTTGCCGTGGTGCGCCACTGGGACAACATTGAAGTGCGTGCAAAAGATGAAAGCCAGCGTGCGGCGATTATCGCCGAGCTGACGCGCATTCCCGGTATCCACCATGTGCTGGCGGTAGAAGATCGTCCGTATACCGATGTGCATAATATCTTTGAGCAGGTGCTGGAGATGAATCGCGAGCGCATTGAAGGCAAAACCTTCTGCGTGCGCGTTAAGCGGCGCGGGAAGCACGAGTTCAGCTCGCAGGACGTGGAACGCTATGTGGGTGGCGGGCTGAATCAGCACGTGGCCAGCGCCCAGGTGCAGCTCAACCGCCCGGAAGTGACGGTCAATCTTGAAATTGAAGATGACAAGCTGGTGCTGGTGACCGCACGTTACGAAGGCATCGGCGGCTATCCGATCGGTACTCAGGAGGATGTGCTGTCGCTGATTTCTGGCGGCTTTGACTCCGGGGTTTCCAGCTATATGCTGATGCGCCGCGGCTGTCGCGTGCACTACTGCTTCTTTAACCTTGGCGGTGCTGCTCATGAGATTGGCGTTCGTCAGGTGGCCCACTATCTGTGGAAGCGCTACGGTAGCTCGCACCGCGTGCGCTTTGTCGCTATCGACTTTGAGCCGGTAGTCGGTGAGATTTTGGAAAAAGTGGATGACGGCCAGATGGGCGTGGTGCTGAAGCGTATGATGGTGCGTGCCGCGTCACAAATTGCTGAGCGTTACGGCGTGCAGGCACTGGTGACAGGCGAAGCGCTGGGGCAGGTCTCCAGCCAGACGCTGACTAACCTGCGCCTGATCGACAATGCCAGCGATACCCTGATCCTGCGCCCGCTGATCTCCCACGATAAAGAGCACATCATTAAGATTGCGCGTGAGATTGGCACCGAAGATTTTGCCCGCACCATGCCGGAATACTGCGGCGTGATCTCAAAAAGCCCGACCGTGAAAGCGGTGAAGGCGAAAATTGAGGCCGAAGAGCAGAACTTTGATTTCTCTATTCTCGACCGCATGGTTGAGCAGGCAACTAACGTGGATATCCGCGAGATTGCAGAGAAAACCGAAGAGGAAGTGGTGGAAGTCGAAACGGTGGCTTCGTTTGCGGAAAACGATGTGGTGCTGGATATTCGCTCGAACGACGAGCAGGAAGCCCGCCCGCTGAGCGTAGACGGCGTCGAGGTTAAATCCCTGCCGTTTTACAAGCTGGGTACGCAGTTTGGCGACCTCGATCAGAGCAAAACCTGGCTGCTGTACTGCGAGCGTGGGGTGATGAGCCGCCTGCAGGCACTCTATCTGCACGAGCAGGGCTTCAAAAACGTCAAGGTTTATCGCCCATAACCTGTAGGGGCGGACCTTTTTTCGGTCCGCCCGCATGCAAATCCGGCCTCGCGCCATTAATCGCGATAATCGTAAATTCCCGCCGCCAGCACCATCTGTTCAGCCACTTCACGCGCTTTCTCTTTCCCTGCCACTAAATCAATCAGCTTCAGTGCGAAATCGATCGCCGTGCCCGGCCCCTGGCTGGTCAGCAGATTGACGCGGCGGTCCCATACCACGCGGCGGTCCATCCACTTCTCTTCCGGAATGGTCTCTTTCAGAGCCGGAAAGCCGGTCATATTGCCGACCGGGAACAGATTGTGGGGGATCAGTACGGTGCCGGGCGCAGCGCAGATAGCGGCAACAATGCGTCCTGCCAGGTTGAACTGGCGCACGGTCTCCACCAGCAGCGGGCTGTCGCGAAAACACTCGGCGCCTTTGAGGCCACCGGGCAGCACGATGGCGGCGTAGTCATCGTCGGCAACTTCAACCAGCGGCGCGTCGGCCAGCAGGCGCACGCCGCGTGAACAGACGATTTCGCAGCTGCCGTCATCGGCAACGCTGGCGGTGACCACCCTCAGCCCGGCACGGACCAGCAAATCGATGGTGGTGACGGCCTCTGTCTCTTCACTGCCAGGTGCCAGGCAAACCAGAACCGATGGATTCGCGGTCATAATCATGTTCCTTTCGTTTAATAAATTCATAAAGACGGTTGTTTTCCGGCGTGGCGATGCCCTGAGCACGGGCGCGGCGGATGACGTAGCCGTTGATATAGTCGATTTCGCTGCGGCGCTGGGCGCGGATATCCTGCAGCATTGATGAGGTATTACCCGCGGTGGTGCGAATGACTTCCAGTACATAGTCGACCAGCCATTCGCGTGAAATATGCTGACCTTCACGCTCCATCACGCTGGCGACTTCGTCGCACAGCGCCTCAATCTCCGCACGCCTGTGCGCCAGCTCGCCGTTGGTGCAGTTGTACAGCACTGTGAGCGGGTTTATCACGCAGTTAACCGCCAGCTTCTGCCACGCGGCGGAAGCCACGTTGTTATGCCACGCAACGTCGGGCAGGGCGAGATGCAGCATTTCTGCCAGATCGCTCATCGCTTCGCTCGCGGGCGATGTTGGGCCAATATGAGTAATGCCGGAAGCAACATGGACGATCACCGTGCCGTCGCGCTTAGCCGCATGCGTGGTCACGCCGCGCAGCAGCGGCTGGGGCAGGCCTCTCAGCTCATCCAACGTGCCCATGCCGTTGTGCAGCAGCAGCACCGGGCAATTTTGCGGCAGAACAGCCTGCAGGTTTTTGACCGATTCTGAAACCTGCCACGCTTTCAGCGTCACAATCAGCAGTTCGCTGGCGGCGAGAAAAGCCGGATCGTTGGCAATAAAGGTTTTGTTGGTGGTGTGACCGTCGAGGTCAATCACATTTACCGAGCAGTAGGGTTGCGGAACCCGCAGCCAGCCCTGTACCTCGTGTCCCTGTTTATCAAGAGCAGCCAGCCAGATCTGCCCTAAAGCGCCGCATCCGAGTACGGTAATTTTCATTGTTCCTCCCGCGTGCGGGTTATGTTCATTGCCGTGCAGCCCGCCTGCTCATTATTATAGCTATCAGCGCCTGTAATTTTATTTACCCGCGGCAAGCAGGTATTATGCCTGTCACTTTAGTATCAGGAGAATAGATCATGCCATCTTTCGATATCGTTTCTGAAATTGATATGCAGGAAGTGCGTAACGCAGTAGATACTGCTAACCGTGAAATCGCTACCCGCTTTGACTTTCGCGGTGTGGAAGCCAGCTTTGAGCTGAATGACAAGAACGAATCCATCAAGGTGCTGAGCGAATCTGATTTCCAGGTGAAACAGCTGGTGGATATTTTGCGCGAGAAGCTGCTGAAGCGTGGCATTGAAGGCGCAGCGCTTGATGTGCCGGAGCAGATCGTACACAGCGGTAAAAGCTGGAGCGTCGAGGCCAAAATGAAAAAAGGCATCGAATCTGACATCGCTAAAAAGCTGGTGAAGCAGATTAAAGACAGCAAAGTGAAGGTGCAGACGCAGATTCAGGGTGATGAACTGCGCGTCACCGGTAAATCACGTGATGATTTGCAGAGTGCGATGGCGATTGTGCGCAAAGCCGATCTGGGCCAGCCGTTCCAGTTCAAGAACTTCCGCGACTAACTTCCAGGGGCCGGTTGGAAAACCATCGGCCCCTGCTTTCTGCCCGCCTGTTAATTAAGCTGCTGTCGCGATGAGTTTCTCAATCTCGGCACGGTTGGTCACTTTGCTGTCGATTTTGATGTAGGCACTTTTCTCTTCCGCCACGATAAACACCGCGGAAACGCCTGGCTGAGCCTTCAGCTGGCGCTCCAGCTCGCTTTTATCCAAAGAACTTCCTTCCAAAGTAACGCGCAGGCTGCTGACATAGGGCGGTTCCTGCATAGTCAGGCTCACCAGCAGCCAGACGAACGCCACCAGCGCCCCGACCAGGAACACGCTTTGTGCATCGATATGACCATACACCCAGCCTCCCATACTGCCGCCAATGGCCACGCCGAGGAACTGGCTGGTGGAGTAGAGGCCCATCGCCGTCCCTTTGTAGCCTGGAGGGGACTCTTTACTGACCAGCGAGGGCAGGATGGCTTCCATCAGGTTAAAGCCAATAAAGAACAGCTGAACGCCAATCACCAGCGTCCAGAAATGGTTACCTGCGCCCCACAGCACCACTTCAGCCACCAGCACCAGCGCCACGCAGCCGACAAATACCCGCTTCATGCGGCGTTTCACTTCGGCGTAGATAATAAACGGCAGTACGGCAGCGAAAGCCACCAGCATAGTGACCAGATAGACTTTCCAGTGCTCGGCGGCGGGCAGGCCGGCCTGCTCAAACTGGCCGGGCAGGGCAACGAAGCTCGACATCAGCAGGATGTGCAGGCAGAGAATACCGATATTCAGTTTGACCAGACGGCTGTTGGCCAGCACGTCACGTATACTGCCTTTCACAATGCCGGATTCGCGGTTCAGGACGTGGTTCGAAGCTGAAGGAACCACCAACAGCGTAATAACAATACCCGCGCTTGCCAGCAGGGCAATCATCCAGAACAGCGCATGCAGGCCAAGCGCGTTGGTGATAATCGGGCCAAGAACCATGGCAATCGCGAAGGTAATCCCGAAGCTGATGCCGATAAACGCCATCGCTTTAGTGCGGTTCTGCTCGCGCGTCAGGTCGGACAGCAGCGCCATCACGGCAGCAGCAATGGCGCCGGATCCCTGCAGTGCGCGGCCAAGGATCACCCCCCAGATAGAGGTGGTCATCGCGGCAATCACGCTGCCAATAACAAAGATCAGCAGGCCGCCAACGATGAGCGGCTTACGCCCAATGCGGTCGGACAGCAGCCCGAATGGAATTTGAAAGATGGCCTGCGCTAAGCCGTAAATGCCAATAGCCAGTCCGATCAGTGCTTCACTTGCTCCCTGCAATGCCATGCCATAAGTGGTGAGAACGGGTAATACCATAAACATTCCCAGCATGCGCAGGGAAAAGACCGTTCCTAAACCCCATGTCGCACGCAGCTCGACCGGGGTCATTTTATTATCGTTCATTACTACCTCAATGCGGGGATACCCTTCATCTGGAAATCTTTGGGGTAATTTATGTCTATTTTAAGTGGCAGGAGAGGGCGGGTAAAACATTACTTTTTAAGCAGTGGTAACAAAAAGAAAGGGCGCGAAATCGCGCCCTTAGTAGTGATGGTTCGTGCTGTTATCTGACCATCGTCAGCAGGTCTTTTGACGCCGGGGTCATAAAGTCGATGGACATCATTACGCTTAGCGCAGTGATGGCCACAATCGAGAACACAAACAGCTTACGCGCCCAGACACGATCGTTCTGAGTTTTGTAACCTGACAGTGCCATCCCCAGCCACCAGACACTCACGGCGGCTGCCACGACCAGATATTTGTAGCCCGCGTAGCCCACCAGCGTCAGCATCAGCGTGGCAACCATAAACGCCAGGATATAGAGCGTAATATGGTTTTTCGCCACCGAGATACCTTTCACCACCGGCAGAACCGGGATGTTAGCGGCCTGGTAATCTTTAAAGCGGAAGATGGCAATCGCATAAGAATGCGGCATCTGCCACAGGCTAAAGATAGCCAGCAGGATCAACGCACCAGCATCAAACTGGTTGGTCACGGCACAGTAGCCAATGACCGGCGGCGCAGCGCCGGACAGGCTACCAATCAGCGTGCCGTATACGGAGTTGCGCTTCATGTAGAGGCTGTAGACGCCGACATAAACCACAAAGCCCATCACCGCCAGCCACATCGCCAGCGGATTTGCTCCGAAATACAACAGCGCGAAGCCAGCAATACCCAGAACGGTTGCATAAACCAGGCTTAATTTCGGAGAGATAAGGCCTTTTACCAGCACCCGATTCTTGGTCCTCTCCATTTTTTTGTCGATATCACGGTCGATAAAGTTGTTATAAACACAACCCGATGCGACCACCAGCGAAACACCGACTAAGGTGGAGACAAACAGGGCATAGTCAATGCTGCCTTTCGAAGCCAGCAGAAATCCCCCGATGACAGAAATTAAATTTCCGAAAATAATTCCTGGTTTTGTTACTTGCAGGTATTGCTTAATCATCACAGTAGCTCGGTTAGTGGCTCATCATGTTGTAGTTGAGGTTCCACATGATCCATAGCGAGCCGACAACAACAATCAGGATGATAAGTGCTGCAAACACGATAGCAATCAGGTTCCAGCCCCCCTCGGACTTGCTGTCCAGGTGCAGGAAGTACACCAGGTGCACCAGCACCTGGACTACGGCACATACCAGAACCACAGCTAGGATAGTGGCTTTAGAAGCGCCACCGTCCATCACCATCCAGAATGGGATACCGGTCAGAATGATCGACAGGATAAAGCCGATCATATAAGACTTCACGCTACCATGAGAAGCGCCATGTTCAGTTGCAGGATGGCTCATTACATAACCCCCATCAGGTAAACAATGGTGAATACGCAGATCCAAACCACATCCAGGAAGTGCCAGAACAGGCTGAGGCACATGATACGGGTACGGTTAGTTGCGTTAAGACCACGAGTGGCAATCTGATACATCAGCACCAGCATCCAGATCAGACCAGACGTCACGTGCAGACCGTGAGTTCCTACCAGCGTAAAGAAGGCAGACAGGAAGCCACTACGGTCAGGGCCGAAACCTTCTTTAATCAGGTGATGGAATTCATAGATCTCCATACCGATGAAGCCCAGGCCGAACAGGAACGTCATCGCCAACCAGCCGATAACTGCACCTTTCTGCTCTTTGTTCATGTTGATAACTGCAAAACCATAGGTAATGGAGCTCAACAGAAGCAGGGCAGTTTCCACCAGGACGAACGGCAGTTCAAAGATATCTTTCCCTGCCGGGCCACCCGCGGTGTTGTTTACCATCACACCATAGGTCGCAAACAGCGTTGCGAAGATGATGCAGTCACTCATCAGGTAGATCCAGAAGCCGAAGACTTTATTGGCTCCTGCATCGTGATGCCCATGCTCCGCATGGGCGTCGTGGTGTTTAGTCACAGTTTCAGTCGACATTTTTCAGACCTGCTTTGCTAATTTCGTCAAAGTGCTGATTCTCGATTTTTTGAATCTCAGCAACAGGAACGTAGTAATCCACGTCTTCGTCAAAGCTCTTGACGATCCAGGACACGATCATGCCCAGGAATGACAGGCCTACCAGCCACCAGATATGCCAGATCGCTGCAAAACCAAAGAGTACGCTGAAGAAACCAATTACCACACCAGCGCCGCTGTTCTTCGGCATATGAATTTCTTCATAGTGAGCCGGCTGCTTATACGCTTCGCCTTTTTCCTTCATTTCCCAGAACGCATCGCGCTCGTGAATTTCAGGTACTACAGCAAAGTTATAGAACGGCGGTGGTGAAGAGGTTGCCCACTCCAGGGTACGCGCACCCCACGGGTCACCGGTCAGGTCACGCAGCTGTTCACGGTCACGGACCGAAACGTAGAACTGGGTAATCTGGCAGATAACACCACAGGCGATCAGGCCAGCACCACATGCCGCAACAACCAGCATCGGGTGGAACTGTGGATCGATATCCTGACTAATACGACGGGTCATACCCATGAAGCCCAGTACGTACAGCGGCATAAAGGCAACGAAGAAGCCGATAATCCAGAACCAGAACGCACGGATACCCCAGGTTTCATTCAGCTTGAAGCCGAATGCTTTCGGGAACCAGTAAGTCACACCAGCAAAGCAACCGAATACAACACCACCGATAATCACGTTATGGAAGTGAGCAATCAGGAACAGACTGTTGTGCAGCACGAAGTCTGCACCTGGCACGGCCAGCAGAACCCCGGTCATACCACCTACAGAGAAGGTCACCAGGAAGCCAATGGTCCACAGCATGCAGGAGTGCATCTGAATGCGACCCTGATACATGGTGAACAGCCAGTTAAAGATTTTAACCCCGGTAGGAATGGCGATGATCATCGTCATAATACCGAAGAAGGCGTTGACGTTGGCACCCGCACCCATGGTGAAGAAGTGGTGCAGCCACACGATGAAGGACAGTACGGTAATAACCACCGTTGCCCACACCAGTGAGGTGTAACCAAACAGACGCTTTTTCGAGAAGGTAGCAACAACTTCTGAGAACACACCGAAGACCGGCAGAACCAGAATGTAAACTTCCGGATGACCCCAAACCCAAATCAGGTTGACGTACATCATCATGTTGCCGCCCATATCATTGGTAAAGAAATGGAAACCAAGATAACGGTCAAGGGTCAGCAGAGCCAACGTCACGGTCAGAACCGGGAACGCAGCGATGATCAGCACGTTAGTACACAGGGAAGCCCAGGTGAACACCGGCATTTTGAACATAGTCATGCCAGGCGCACGCATCTTCATGATGGTCACGAAGAAGTTGATACCTGTCAGGGTCGTACCAATACCGGAGAGCTGTAGACTCCATATCCAGTAGTCAACACCGACCCCCGGACTGTATTCCGCCCCCGAAAGTGGTGGATAAGCCAGCCAGCCGGTCTGAGCGAATTCGCCCACGCCCAGTGACAGGTTAACCAGCACCACACCGACAGCCGTGAACCAGAAGCTCAGGTTGTTCAGGAACGGGAAGGCCACGTCGCGTGCGCCGATCTGCAGAGGAACAGCGATGTTCATCAGACCAACAACAAACGGCATCGCTACGAAGAAGATCATAATCACGCCGTGGGCAGTGAAGATCTGGTCGTAGTGGTGCGGTGGCAGAATGCCAGCTTCACCCGCAGAAGCGAGTACCTGCTGAGTACGCATCATTACTGCATCGGCAAAGCCGCGCAGCAGCATGACGAAAGCCATGATGATGTACATGATACCGAGTTTTTTATGGTCAACTGAGGTCAGCCACTCGGTCCACAGGTATTTCCACTTACCGAAGTAAGTCAGAGCGGCGACAAGCGCCAAACCGCCCAGGATGATAGCGGCAACCGTAACCATGATAATAGGTTCATGATACGGCACTGCATCCAGTGTTAATTTTCCTAACATCGTATTATTCCTCGGCTCCCGCTTTAGCGGTGTTGCTCATATCCATGCCTTCATGGCCTTCGCCGTGTGACATGTCCATGCTTCCGCCGTGATTCATCTTGAACTGACCAATGATGTCCTGGAACAGTTCAGGTTTAACACTTGAGAAGAATTCAACCGGGTGATTTTCGCTAGGCGCTGCCAGCTTTTTAAAATCATCCATCGTAGTGAGGGTATCTGGAGACTGCTTAGCTTTGGCAACCCACTGATCGAAAGTCGCTTCGTCAGGGGTAGCAATCGCCTTGAACTTCATACCAGAGAAACCACGACCACTGAAGTTGGAGGAGATACCGTCAAAAGTGCCGGCTTCATTCGCAATCAGATGCAGTTTAGTTTGCATGCCCGCCATAGCGTAAATCTGGCTACCGAGGGTTGGAATAAAGAAGGAGTTCATTACGGTGTTTGAAGTAATCTTGAAGCTGACCGGGCGGTTAGCCGGGAAAGCAATCTGGTTCACGGTAGCGATACCCTGCTCTGGGTAAATGAACAACCATTTCCAGTCAAGTGACACAACTTCAATCACTACAGGCTTAGCATCCGACGCCAGTGGCTTGCTCGGTTCCAGCGCGTGGGTTGATTTCCACGTCAGAATACCAAGGAAGACAATGATCAAGATCGGCACAGTCCAGACTACGGCTTCCACTTTGTTCGAGTGGGACCAGTTAGGGCTGTATTTTGCATTGGTGTTCGATGCCCGATATTTCCAGGCGAACACGATGGCCATTAAGACTGCCGGAATAACGACGATCATCATCAGGCCAAAGGCCGTCAAAATCAGCGAGCGTTGCTCCATTGCAACCTGTCCTTTGGGACTTAATAACGCACTATCACAACCACTTAACAAAACCATGCTTGCGATTAATGACAAAATCCCCAAACTTTTATTGTATTTCCTGAGTCTCATTTAACGACCTCAATGACAAGGGCTCTATTGTCGTTTAAGTGTGGCGGCATTTTACGGGAAGGTTTCAGTACTGTAAACCTGCAACAGGTTGTGTCAGCGGCGTGTTGACACCTTTTGCAAACGCTGTCACATATGTTGCCGGAGGTGACAAAATATGAATGCTGGCAAAGGGTTGGCGCTAATATAACAAAATCCGATGAAAAAAACCCTACAGAAATTGCATCTGCTATAACCAGCCATTCAATGCACCAATTATTTAACAAAAACGCATCATTTAAGCGATATAAATTAACTTAAAATAATTACTCACCGGGTTTTAATACCTCAAAATGACAGGCCGGATGAGCGCGATTTTTTTTTGAGCGAATTAATAAATAGGCAAAATAATATTCGGGCTAAGCTATCAGTATCGCTGATGGGTTTCCGCTGGGCTGGCGCCCGGATGGCCAACGGCCGATCCGGGTTTGTTAACTCATTGTTGTACGGATAATTTTATTAACATTCTCGCTTCAGGCAAAAAACGCTACAAATTTAACCGTCTGTGCGTTTTACGCAGGGAGAGGAAGTCAAGCAGGGTCCCACAGACAATGCCCGCCAGCAACAGCGCGATCCCGCCTTCAAACAGAGCAGAACTGATGCCCTGTAACGTCAGCCAGCCCAGTGCATTTACCGCCAGCGTCAGCAGCCACGCGATCAGCAGTGCGCAGCCGGCGAGCAGCCCGCGCACCGCCCAGCGATACCCTGAAGGGTAGTCTGTGCGTGGCAGAAAATCAGCATTATTCTGCGCATATTCCAGCGTGGTTCGGCACCCTAGCAGCAGTAACAGCCCGGGTAGCGCAGCAATCACCGAGAATGCATAGAAGGTAGGCCAGCCCCAGCTTTCAACAAACCATCCTGCCACCGGCCCGACATAGACCCGCCCGACGGCAGAGAGAGCAGAGAGCAGCGCGAACTGGGTGGCGGAAAATGACTTATTGCACAGCGTCATCAGCAAAGCGACAAAGGCCGCCGTGCCCATTCCGCCGCACAGGTTTTCAACAAACACCGCGACAGCCATGCTGTAGAGATGTTTGTCGGTGACTGAAAGTACCCAATAACCGAGGTTAGAAACCGCCTGAAAAATGCCAAACAGCAGCAGGGCACGGAACAGGCTGAGCCGCTGCATCAGCACGCCGCCTGCCAGTGCGCCAATAATGGTCGCGATCAGCCCCAGCGTTTTATTCACCAGCCCAACGTCGCCGGCATCAAAGCCAACGCCGCGGATCAGGAAGATAGTCGTCAGGCTGGCCGCAAAGGCATCCCCGAGCTTATAGAGCACAATCAGCGACAGGATAAGCCACGCATTATTACGGTTAAAGAAGTCGCGCAGGGGAGCAATGACCGCTTCTTCCAGCGTGTTAGGCCGGGCAATGCTGCTGTCTGGCTCTTTCGCCAGCAGCGTGGCAATCACGCCGGGCACCATCATCGCTGCCATCAGCCACCAGATCGCCTGCCAGCCGAGGTAACGGTCTGCCAGCCACAACGCCAGACCGCCAGAAACCAGCATCGCCAGCCGGTAACCCAGCACGCTGATGGCCGCACCGTTACCGCGTTCAGCAGCGGAGAGCACGTCGGTTTTCCATGCGTCAAAAACGATATCCTGGGAGGCCGAGCAGAACGCCACCAGCACCGCCAGCGCAGCCAGCATGGTCAGGTCACGTGAGGGCTGCATAAAGCCCATCAGCGCAATGCCGACAATCAGCAGCAGCTGCGTGAGTAATAGCCATCCACGCCTGCGCCCGAGAAACGGCGGCGTGTAGCGGTCCATCAGCGGGGACCAGAGGAACTTAAAGACATAGGCCTGACCGACCAGTGAAAAGAAGCCGATGGTTTTGATATCGACATTTTCCACCGCCATCCACGCCTGCAGCGTACCGGATGTCAGAGCCAGCGGAAGGCCGGAGGCGAAACCGAGTAATAGAAGGAGGGCAGAATTGCGCCGGGTGAAAATCTGCAGATAGTGATTGGACATACGGACCTTAAATCAGGCCCGGCTTCCTGCCGGGCCAGGGGGGATTAACGCGCGTTCTGCTTAATGAATTCGCTCACGCTGGTATCCTGCGCCATATCAGCAATCACGTCGCCCAGACTCTGGTTCACGACATTAGTGATTTTCTGATTGGTGGCGGAGAAGGCCCCTTCAACGCTGTTAGTCTGACGGTAGTTCTTGACCTGTTTGCTGCCGTTTTTCGCGGTGGCAATGATCGAGATATCCGCTTTGGTCGTGATGCTGTAACGCACGTTGCCCTCGGTGACATCGGCATACAGACCGTTAACCACGATCTGCAGGTCAACCGCGCCGTTAGGGCCGATCATATAACCACGGGCCGTCATTTGTTTCTCCAGCGTTTCCTGCAGCAGGAAACGCAGGTCGCGTGATGGCGTCAACGTGATGAGCTGGCCGTCGCGGTTCACCTTCGCCAGAGCCTGATCGCTGCGCTGATCGGCCCCGTTGATGCTGACGGTGATGCCCATCAGGCTTGGGTCGCGCTGCGGCAGCTGAATTTTTGGTGCTACATCAAGCGTATTGCTGTTACTCGCACAGCCAGCCAGAATAAATGCGGCCAGCAGAGGGAAAAATAATTTTTTTAACATGCTTATTTTCTCGATAACGTGAGTAGTATTGCTGACAAAACTGCGGTCATCATAACATCGCCAGTAGCCAGTGGAAGCCCTGATAGCGCGTAAATTCATCGCGTTGCGGATTTTTCAGACATCTGAACGCGTGACGCTTTGACCTTCGGAACCGCGTTAGGTTTCTTTGTGCCGTCAGAGTTATCTGCCATGGTGGGAAAAATTCAGTAAAACGGGCCAGTTTTAGCTAAAAACAGACTACGATTTAAAGGGATGGGGCGTAGTTCTCTGCATCAGAGGAGTTCAGGTATGATCCGCGAACAAATAGAAGAAAAGTTACGTACGGCGTTTTCGCCGGTGCACCTTGAAGTGCATGATGAAAGCTACCGCCATAACGTGCCGGCGGGTGCAGAGAGTCATTTCAAAGTCGTGATCGTTAGCGACAGCTTTGTCGATCAGCGTTTCCTCACGCGGCATCGCGCTATTTATGGCGTGTTGTCTGAGGAGCTGGCGGGCAGCGTGCATGCACTGGCATTACACAGCTACACCTTGAAGGAGTGGGAGGGGTTACAGGATACCGTACCCGCCTCACCGAACTGCCGTGGCGCCGGAACCCTGGCGTAAATTAAGCGCACTCACAGAAAACGGCCTACGGGCCGTTTTTTCATTTATAGCCGCCAAAACCCCTTGTCCTCAGTATTATCTGACGCAATATCGACAAAAAGGGTAAAAGTAGCGCGATTTGGAGGGGCGTGTAGCCTCGACTCGCTTAGACGTTGTCGCTATAATGCTGCGTCTATTTTTCCGGAATGTCTTCGGGACGCTTCTGTTAACAGGGAATGCGGTTCTGGCACCAGAAGCCGTCCCGGTTCTTAGACGCCGCCTGTGTTCACCACTGGCGGCGTCTGAAGTTGACCGAGCACGTGATTTTTTGAGGTAATAAGATGCAAGTTTCAGTAGAAACAACTCAGGGCCTGGGCCGTCGCGTAACGATTACCGTTGATAAAGATGTGATCGAGAACGCGGTGAAAAGTGAGCTGGTCAGCGTAGCTAAGAAAGTGCGCATCGACGGTTTCCGCAAAGGAAAAGTGCCGATGAGCGTAGTGACACAGCGTTACGGTGCTTCCGTTCGCCAGGATGTTCTGGGCGATCTGATGCAGCGCAACTTTGTTGACGCGATCATCAAAGAAAAAATCAATCCGGCTGGCGCACCTCAGTATGTGCCGGGCGAATACAAAATCGGCGAAGACTTCACTTTCTCTGCAGAGTTCGAAGTTTATCCGGAAGTTGAGCTGAAAGGTCTGGACGCAATCGAAGTTGAAAAACCGGTTGTTGAAGTGACTGATGCTGACGTTGACACCATGCTGGACACCCTGCGCAAGCAGCAGGCCACCTGGAAAGAAACCGACGCAGCAGCGACAGCTGAAGACCGCGCAACCATCGATTTCTCCGGTTCTGTAGACGGTGAAGAGTTCGAAGGCGGCAAAGCGTCTGACTTCGTACTGGCGATGGGCCAGGGTCGTATGATCCCAGGCTTCGAAGAGGGTGTTGTTGGCCACAAAGCGGGCGAAACTTTCACTATCGACGTCAACTTCCCAGAAGATTACCACGCTGAAAACCTGAAAGGGAAAGCAGCGAAGTTTGAAATCGTGCTGAAGAAAGTTGAAGAGCGTGAGCTGCCAGAATTCACCGAAGAGTTCATCAAACGCTTTGGCGTTGAAGATGGTTCTGTCGACGGTCTGCGTGCAGAAGTGCGTAAAAACATGCAGCGTGAGCTGAAAGGCGCCGTGCGTAACCGCGTGAAGACTCAGGCAATCGATGGTCTGGTGAAAGCGAACGACATCGACGTTCCCGCTGCACTGATCGACGGTGAAATCGACGTGCTGAAGCGCCAGGCTGCACAGCGCTTTGGCGGTAACGAAGCGCAGGCACTTGAGCTGCCACGCGAGCTGTTCGAAGAGCAGGCAAAACGCCGCGTAGTTGTTGGCCTGCTGTTGGGTGAAGTGATTCGTACCCACGAGCTGAAAGCTGACGAAGAGCGCGTGAAAACGATGATCGAAGAGATGGCTTCTGCTTACGAAGATCCATCAGAAGTTATCGAGTTCTACAGCAAGAACAACGAGCTGATGAACAACATGCGTAATGTCGCGCTGGAAGAGCAGGCTGTTGAAGCCGTGCTGGAAAAAGCGAAAGTGACTGAAAAAGCCAGTAACTTCCAGGAACTGATGAACCAGAGCCAGCCGGCCTGATTATCAAATCTGTAAGTTGACGTGAAGCCCGCAACCTCCCGGTTGCGGGCTTTTGTCATTTATAGGGAAAAATCCGACTACTTTTAACGGTTGTTTGCTCATTTAATCTGCAAATTATCGCGTAAGCTACTTTTCCTGGTTAGCAGTTGATAAAAACGTTGTTATGCTTGAAATAGCAGGGGATCATCCCCAAATCGTAACCACGAAGTCACCAGCCCGATAACTGTCCGGGCGGCATCGGGTGTAAGGCCTGGAATCATAGTGTTCCTGATCGCTCTCAAGTAATATCACTACAGAGTGTTGCCAAATGAAATTTATCCAGGAGACGATAATGTCATACAGCGGCGAACGTGAACTAACTGCACCTCAGATGGCTTTAGTGCCAATGGTGGTTGAACAAACTTCTCGCGGAGAGCGTTCATACGACATCTACTCGCGCCTGCTGAAAGAGCGCATTATTTTCCTGACTGGCCAGGTTGAAGACCACATGGCCAACCTGATCGTCGCACAGATGCTGTTTCTGGAAGCGGAGAATCCAGAAAAAGACATCCACCTGTATATTAACTCTCCTGGTGGCGTGATCACCGCAGGGATGTCGATTTACGACACCATGCAGTTTATTAAACCTGATGTCAGCACCATCTGTATGGGCCAGGCTTGCTCCATGGGAGCATTTCTGCTGACCGCAGGGGCGAAAGGTAAGCGTTACTGCCTGCCAAATTCACGCGTGATGATCCACCAGCCACTGGGCGGTTTCCAGGGCCAGGCATCTGATATTGATATCCATGCGCGTGAAATTATCAAAACCAAGCACATGATGAATGAACTCATGGCGAAACATACGGGTCAGACGATTGAAACGATCGAGCGCGATACCAATCGCGACCGTTTCCTGTCGGCGAGCGAATCCGTAGAGTACGGCTTAGTGGATTCCGTGTTGTCCCAGCGTAACTGATTAACATGTTGTTGTGACATAGTGCCGTTGCCTCTGCAGGCCGTTCAGGTGGCGGCCTGCGAAGCTGACCCCACGTGGGAAGGTGAGTGTGACAATGAGGGGAAAGTAAATGACCGATAAACGCAAAGACGGTTCAGGGAAGCTGCTGTACTGCTCTTTTTGCGGCAAAAGCCAGCATGAAGTGCGTAAGCTGATTGCCGGCCCGTCAGTGTATGTCTGCGATGAATGCGTCGACTTATGTAACGACATCATCCGCGAAGAGATTAAAGAGGTTGCGCCGCACCGCGATCGCAACTCGCTGCCTACGCCGCATGAGATCCGCCACCACCTTGACGATTACGTTATCGGCCAGGAGCGGGCGAAAAAGGTGCTGTCGGTGGCGGTGTATAACCACTACAAGCGCCTGCGCAACGGCGACACCAGCAACGGTATTGAGCTGGGCAAAAGTAACATTCTGCTGATCGGCCCGACCGGTAGCGGTAAAACTTTGCTGGCGGAAACGCTGGCGCGCCTGCTGGACGTGCCGTTCACCATGGCGGATGCCACCACGCTGACCGAAGCGGGTTACGTGGGCGAAGATGTGGAAAACATCATTCAGAAGCTGCTGCAGAAGTGCGACTACGACGTGCAGAAAGCGCAGCGCGGCATTGTTTACATCGATGAAATTGACAAGATTTCGCGTAAATCTGACAACCCGTCGATTACCCGCGATGTCTCCGGCGAAGGCGTGCAGCAGGCGCTGCTGAAGCTGATCGAAGGCACGGTGGCGGCGGTTCCTCCGCAGGGCGGGCGTAAGCATCCGCAGCAGGAGTTTTTACAGGTTGATACCTCGAAAATTCTGTTTATCTGCGGCGGAGCGTTTGCCGGCCTGGACAAAGTGGTGTCGCAGCGCGTGGATACCGGCACCGGGATTGGCTTTGGCGCCACGGTGAAGGGCAAGTCAGAGAAAGCCACCGAAGGCGAGCTGCTGGCCCAGGTGGAGCCGGAAGATTTGATCAAGTTTGGTCTGATCCCGGAGTTCATCGGCCGTCTGCCGGTGGTGGCAACGCTGACCGAGCTGAGTGAAGACGCGCTGATCCAGATCCTGCGCGAGCCGAAAAACGCGCTGACCAAGCAGTACCAGGCGCTGTTTAACCTGGAAGGCGTGGAGTTGGAGTTCCGTGAGGATGCGCTGACGGCGATCGCTAAAAAGGCGATGTCGCGCAAAACCGGCGCGCGCGGCCTGCGTTCAATCGTGGAAGCGGCACTGCTGAATACCATGTACGATCTGCCGTCGCTGGACGACGTCGAGAAAGTGGTGGTGGATGCTCAGGTTATCGAAGGTGATAGTGAGCCTAAGGTGATCTACGGTCAGCACGAAACCCAGCAGGCTTCCGGCGAATAAGCGGCGAGCGAAGCAAATAAAAACGGCCCGTATAAGCATACGGGCCGTTTTTTTATCCCCGAAGCACGTAAATCAGGCTTCCAGTTCATCCCAGCTACTGACCACGTGAGTAGCAATACCGTAATCAACGGCCTGCTGCGGACTCATCCAGTAGTTGCTGTCGGTATCTTTCTCGACTTTCTCCAGCGGCTGACCGGTTGCATTGCTGATCAGCTTATTAATACGCTCACGGGCGCGCAGCAGCTCTTTGGCCTCGATTTCAATGTCTGAAACCTTACCGCGCACGCCGCCTAACGGCTGGTGGATCATAAAGCGAGTATTAGGCAGCGAGTAGCGGTCATTTTTCTCGGCAGCAAGGAAGATGGTGATCCCAGCGCTGGCGACCCAGCCGGTACCGATAACCATCACTTTCGGCTTAACGAATTTGATCATGTCGTGGATGGTGTCACCCGCTTCGACGTGACCGCCCTGGCTGTTGATGAACAGCTTGATCGGCTCATCGCCCATTTCCTGCAGGATCAGCAGCTGAGCGGTAACTTTCTCGGCAAGTGCCTGATTAATCTCACCGGAAATGATAATAGAGCGTGACTGCAGCAGTTTATTGACTGCCAGCGCTGAACTCTTCTCTTCCTGGCCGGTTTCTTCTTTCTCTGGCTCTTGCGGCATGTTTACACTCCATCGGATTATCATAAGTGACCAGAGTTTAGCATAATCCAATTATCAGCTAAATCAACAGTAACATTGCCCCCTATTTCTTATCTAAAACAGCATGTTAAATCGAAAACTGGCATCATGTTCAGCCGCTTGCTCACTTTTAGTACCGTCGCGCTCTGCGCACTGTCCTGTGCACCTTTAACCCGGTGTTATGGAGTTTTACTGCCATTGGTCGGGGGAAATGGGCTATATTAAGGGCTGATACGCATAAATGAGACAGCCCACTTCAGGTCTGTTGATAAGGCATGAGGTTAACTGATGACAGAGAAGCGCAAAGACGGTTCAGGGAAGCTGCTGTACTGCTCTTTTTGCGGCAAAAGCCAGCATGAAGTGCGTAAGCTGATTGCCGGCCCGTCAGTCTATATCTGCGATGAATGCGTCGACTTATGTAACGACATCATCCGTGAAGAGATTAAAGAGGTTGCGCCGCACCGTGAGCGTAACTCCCTGCCTACGCCGCATGAGATCCGCCACCACCTTGACGATTACGTTATCGGTCAGGAGCGGGCGAAAAAGGTGCTGTCGGTGGCGGTGTATAACCACTACAAGCGCCTGCGTAACGGCGACACCAGCAACGGTATCGAGCTGGGCAAAAGTAACATTCTGCTGATCGGCCCGACCGGTAGCGGTAAAACCCTGCTGGCGGAAACGCTGGCGCGCCTGCTGGACGTGCCGTTTACCATGGCGGATGCCACCACGCTGACCGAAGCGGGTTACGTGGGCGAGGATGTGGAAAACATCATTCAGAAGCTGCTGCAGAAGTGCGACTACGACGTGCAGAAAGCGCAGCGCGGCATTGTTTACATCGATGAAATTGACAAGATTTCGCGTAAATCTGACAACCCGTCGATTACCCGCGATGTCTCCGGCGAAGGCGTGCAGCAGGCGCTGCTGAAGCTGATCGAAGGCACGGTGGCGGCGGTTCCTCCGCAGGGCGGGCGTAAGCATCCGCAGCAGGAGTTTTTACAGGTTGATACCTCGAAAATTCTGTTTATCTGCGGCGGAGCGTTTGCCGGCCTGGACAAAGTGGTGTCGCAGCGCGTGGATACCGGCACCGGGATTGGCTTTGGCGCCACGGTGAAGGGCAAGTCAGAGAAAGCCACCGAAGGCGAGCTGCTGGCCCAGGTGGAGCCGGAAGATTTGATCAAGTTTGGTCTGATCCCGGAGTTCATCGGCCGTCTGCCGGTGGTGGCAACGCTGACCGAGCTGAGTGAAGACGCGCTGATCCAGATCCTGCGCGAGCCGAAAAACGCGCTGACCAAGCAGTATCAGGCGCTGTTTAATCTGGAAGGCGTGGAGCTGGAGTTCCGTGATGAAGCGCTGACGGCGATCGCTAAAAAGGCGATGTCGCGCAAAACCGGCGCGCGCGGCCTGCGTTCAATCGTGGAAGGCGCGCTGCTGGACACCATGTACGATCTGCCGTCGATTGACGACGTCGAGAAGGTGGTAATTGATGAATCGGTGATCGCCGGTGAAAGCCAGCCGATGTTGATTTATGGAAAACCGGAAGCGCAGCAGGCTTCTGGCGAATAAATAACCAAATCAATCCAGTCAGTTATCTTAAAAGGGGGAAAATGTTCCCCCTTTTGCTTTTCTCGTTACCCCAACATTGAATCTATTCCGTTCATCCCCATATACTCAGATACCTGTGGGTCAAACTGCACTTTTTCTGGATGATGTGGTTCCCCTTACCCTGGCGGAAATTAAACTAAGAGAGAGCTCTATGAATCCTGAGCGTTCTGAACGCATTGAAATCCCTGTGTTGCCATTGCGTGACGTAGTGGTTTATCCGCACATGGTCATTCCGTTGTTTGTCGGTCGTGAAAAATCAATTCGCTGCCTCGAAGCCGCCATGGATCATGACAAAAAGATCATGCTGGTCGCTCAGAAAGAAGCTTCAACGGATGAACCTGGCATTAACGATCTCTTCTCAGTCGGGACCGTTGCCTCAATTTTACAGATGCTGAAACTCCCTGATGGCACGGTGAAAGTGCTGGTGGAAGGGTTGCAGCGCGCACATATCACTACGTTATCTGATAACGGCGACCATTTTACCGCCCAGGCAGAGTACCTGGCGTCGCCGGAAATCGAAGAGCGCGAGCAGGAAGTGCTGGTGCGTACGGCGATCAATCAGTTTGAAGGCTACATCAAGCTGAACAAGAAGATCCCGCCGGAAGTGCTGACTTCCCTGAACAGCATTGATGACGCTGCACGCCTGGCAGATACCGTTGCGGCGCATATGCCGCTTAAGCTGGCTGATAAGCAGTCCGTTCTGGAAATGTCCGACGTTAACGAGCGTCTGGAATATCTGATGGCGATGATGGAATCGGAAATCGACCTGTTGCAGGTTGAGAAACGTATCCGTAACCGCGTCAAAAAACAGATGGAAAAGAGCCAGCGTGAGTACTATCTGAATGAGCAGATGAAGGCGATTCAGAAAGAACTCGGCGAGATGGACGATGCCCCGGACGAAAACGAAGCGCTGAAGCGCAAAATCGACGCGGCCAAAATGCCGAAAGAAGCGCGCGACAAAACGGAAGCTGAGCTGCAGAAGCTGAAGATGATGTCGCCGATGTCGGCAGAAGCGACCGTCGTGCGCGGCTATATCGACTGGATGGTGCAGGTGCCGTGGAATGCGCGCAGCAAGGTGAAGAAAGACCTGCTGAAAGCACAGGAAACGCTGGATACCGACCACTTCGGCCTTGAGCGTGTGAAAGACCGTATCCTGGAATATTTGGCCGTCCAGAGCCGCGTCAGCAAAATCAAAGGCCCAATCCTCTGTCTGGTTGGACCGCCGGGCGTGGGTAAAACCTCGCTGGGGCAGTCGATTGCCAAAGCCACCGGACGTAAATACGTGCGTATGGCGCTGGGTGGGGTGCGTGATGAAGCAGAGATTCGCGGCCACCGCCGTACTTACATCGGCTCTATGCCGGGTAAGCTGATCCAGAAAATGGCAAAAGTGGGCGTTAAAAACCCGCTGTTCCTGCTGGATGAGATCGACAAAATGTCCTCGGACATGCGCGGTGACCCGGCCTCGGCGCTGCTGGAAGTTCTCGATCCTGAGCAGAACATCGCCTTTAACGATCACTATCTGGAAGTGGATTACGATCTCTCCGATGTGATGTTTGTCGCGACCTCAAACTCGATGAACATTCCGGCACCGCTGCTGGATCGTATGGAAGTAATTCGCCTGTCCGGCTACACCGAAGACGAAAAACTCAATATTGCTAAGCAGCACCTGCTGTCCAAGCAGATTGAGCGCAATGCGCTGAAGAAAAATGAGCTGACCGTGGACGACAGCGCCATCGTTGGCATCATTCGTTACTACACCCGTGAAGCGGGTGTGCGTAGCCTTGAGCGTGAACTGTCCAAGCTGTGCCGTAAGGCGGTGAAAACCCTGCTGATGGACAAGTCGATCAAACATATCGAAATCAACGCCGACAATCTGAAAGATTTCCTCGGCGTGCAGCGTTTCGACTACGGTCGTGCCGACAGCGAAAACCGCGTCGGCCAGGTGACCGGTCTGGCATGGACGGAAGTTGGCGGCGATCTGCTGACCATTGAAACCGCCTGTGTTCCGGGCAAGGGCAAACTGACCTACACCGGGTCGCTCGGTGAAGTGATGCAGGAATCTATCCAGGCCGCACTGACCGTGGTGCGCGCCCGCGCGGAGAAGCTGGGCATCAACGCAGATTTCTACGAGAAGCGCGACATCCACGTCCACGTGCCGGAAGGGGCAACGCCGAAGGATGGTCCAAGTGCCGGTATCGCCATGTGTACTGCGCTGGTTTCCTGCCTGACCGGTAACCCGGTACGTGCCGATGTGGCAATGACCGGTGAAATCACGCTGCGTGGCCAGGTGCTGCCGATCGGTGGCCTTAAAGAGAAACTGCTGGCGGCTCACCGTGGCGGCATCAAAACCGTGCTGATCCCGGATGAGAACAAGCGCGATCTGGAAGAGATCCCGGACAATGTGATTGCCGATCTGGATATTCACCCGGTGAAGCGCATCGAGGAAGTTCTGGCTCTGGCCCTGCAAAATGCCCCTTACGGCATGCAGGTTGTCACCGCGAAATAGTGATTTAAGGCAAATTCACTGTAAAACTAAGGCTGGCGAGTGAAATGGTGCTTGCCAGCTTTTTTATGTGCCGCTACTTTAAGTGCTGTTAAGCCAGTGACGGCAAGGTTGCGAGTCTCTGAGGCTCAACAAACTCAGGCTAAACGGCCATAACAAATGATTGCACCCAGTTGAGCGGAAGAGTCTGACTCACGGTGTATAAAATAATAGGGGATGAGTGAGTGAATAAGTCACAGTTGATCGACAAAATTGCTGCAAACGCCGATATTTCTAAAGCGGCAGCCGGACGTGTATTAGATGCATTTATCGGTTCAGTCACCGAATCTCTGCAGGCTGGCGACGAAGTAGCGCTGGTTGGTTTTGGCACCTTCTCAGTGCGTGAGCGCGCTGAGCGTACCGGTCGTAACCCACAAACCGGTAAAGAGATCACTATTGCTGCGGGCAAAGTCCCTGGCTTCCGTGCCGGTAAAGCACTGAAAGATTCAGTAAACTAAGTTAATTAAGCTGCCGTTGAAGCAGATTTCTTCGGCAGAGTGAGGATCGCCCGCGCGTTCTCATGTAACATACCGGGCACATCAGCATAATGATGTGCCTTTTTTTATGTTTCAATGACAAACGCGCAATGCGGTTGTCGACAAAGTGCAACTCCACGTTGTTTTTGAGTTGCCGCAGCGCATCGGCGTAGTCCGTCCCTGGAGGGATGATAAGCGCAGGGTTTTACATTCATACTACAGCGGAGTGTTGTCACACCATGATGGACAATTTACGCGCGGCGTCGAACAATGTCGTGCTCAAAATTTTACTGGGTCTGATTATCCTTTCCTTCGTCCTCACCGGCGTGGGCGGTTATCTGACGGGCGGTAACGGTGATTACGCCGCGAAAGTGAACGGTCAGGAAATCAGCCGTGCTCAGCTTGAGCGTGCCTTTAGCAGCGAGCGTTCTCGTCAGCAGCAGATGCTGGGCGAGCAGTTCTCTCAGCTGGCAGGCAATGAAGGCTACATGCAGCAGATCCGCCAGCAGGCGCTGTCGCAGCTGATTGATGAGCAGCTGCTCGACCAGTACGCGAAAGATATTGGCCTGGCGATTAGCGATGACCAGATTAAACAGGCGATCTTCACCCAGCCCGCTTTCCAGACCAACGGTAAGTTTGATAATGCCAAATACCTTGGCATGATCGGCAACCTGGGCTTCTCCGCCGATCAGTATGCGGAAGCGCTGCGTAAGCAGCTGACCACTCAGCAGCTGATCCAGTCCGTTACCGGTACGGATTTTGTGCTGGCTAACGAAGCGGACTCGCTGGCAGCGCTGGTCGCTCAGCAGCGTCTGGTGCGTGAAGTGACGATCAACGTCAACGCCCTGGCGGCGAAGCAGAGCGTGACGCCGGAAGAGATCAGCAACTACTACCAGCAGCATAAGAATGCGTTTATGTCGCCGGAGCAGTTCCGCGTCAGCTACATCAAGCTGGATGCAGCCAGCATGCAGCAGCCGGTCAGCGAAGCGGATATCCAGAGCTGGTACGATCAACATCAGCAGGACTACACGCAGCCGCAGCGCGATCGCTACAGCATCATTCAGACCAAAACCGAAGCTGAAGCACAGTCGGTACTGGACGCGCTGAAAAAAGGCGGTGACTTCGCCGCACTGGCGAAAGAGAAATCTGCTGACCCAATCTCTGCGCGTAACGGTGGCGATATGGGCTGGCTTGAGCCGGATACCACGCCGGACGAGCTGAAAGGCGCAGGCCTGAAAGAAAAAGGCCAGCTGTCGGAGGTGATCAAATCTTCCGTAGGCTTCATTATTGCCCGCCTGGATGACATTCAGCCGCAAAAAGTCAAAGCGCTGGCTGAAGTTCACGACGACATCGCGGCGAAAGTGAAGCAGGAAAAAGCCATCGATGCCTATTACAAACTGCAGACCAAAGTCAGCGATGCTGCCAGCAATGACAATGAGTCACTGGCCAGCGCAGAGCAGGTTGCGGGCGTGAAAGCGGTTGAAACCAGCTGGTTTGGTCACGACAACGTGCCTGCCGAGCTGAATTTCAAAGCGGTGCAGGATGCGATCTTCAACGGCGGTCTGGTTGGTCAGGGCGGTGCTCCGGGCAGTAACTCGGACATTATTACCGTTGATGGCGACCGGGCCTTCGTACTGCGCATCAGCGAGCACAAACCGGAAGCGGAAAAACCGCTGGCTGAGGTCAGCGCGCAGATCACCGATACGCTGAAGCAGCAGAAAGCCCAGCAGCAGGCGAAAGCCCAGGCAGAGAAACTGCTGGCCGAGCTGAAAGCAGGTAAGGGCGATGAAGCGCTGAAAGCGGCCGGTCTGACCTTCGGTGCTCAGCAGACGCTGGCACGTACCGGTCAGGATGCACTGTCACAGGCGGCATTCACGCTGCCACTGCCAGCCGCAGACAAGCCGTCGTACGGTATCAGCGAAGATGCTCAGGGCAATGTCGTGGTGCTGGCGCTGGATAAAGTGCAGAGCGGCAACCTGCCGGAGGCGCAGAAGCAGGCAATGGTTCAGGGTATCACCCAGAACAACGCCCAGCTGGCCTTCGCTGCGCTGCTGAGTAACCTGCGCAAAGAAGCCAAGATCAAGTATGGTGCAGCAGCGCAGGCGCAGTAAGCCTCGCAAATTCACTGCAACTCACTGCAACACCCAAAGGCCGCTTATGCGGCCTTTTCCATTTCTGGGATCTGCGGTTTGTCGGGGTGATAACACGGGAGTAGGGTGGCGGTGCTGTCAAACACATGGAGGAAAACAGCATGTTTAATCGTACTTTACAGGCACTTTCGCTGGCGCTGGCTATCGGCATCACGCTGCCCGTCGCGGTCAGCGCTGCGGCGCCGAAAGAGGCTGCCGCCGGGGTCAAAACGGCGCCGCTTGATAAAGGCACCGCTGAAAGTGCCGGGCAGGTAAGCATTAACAGCGCCAGCGCGCAGGAGCTGGCGGCGGCGCTGAACGGCGTCGGCTTGAAAAAGGCGGAGTCTATCGTTAGCTACCGTGAGAAGTACGGTCCCTTTACTCAGTTAGATCAGCTGAAAGAGGTGCCGGGGATGGGCAACACGCTGGTGGAACGGAATCTGTCACATATTAAATTGTGATCCGCATCCAGAGTCTTTTATTCGACCTGCAACAAATGCAGCCTGGCTGCTAATCTCAGAGGTCATACCAGTTGGTATGGCCTTTTTTATCGGGAGATTATCGTGACAACCACCACCATTAAAGTACGCGGCTACCATCTGGATATCTATCAACACGTGAACAACGCCCGCTACCTGGAATTCCTCGAAGAAGCGCGCTGGGCGTGGTTTGAACAGCTAAGCGCCTTTCAATGGATGACCCAGAGAAATCTGGCGTTTGTGGTGGTGAATCTCAACATTAACTATCGCCGTCCGGCGGTAATGGGGGATGTGCTGAATATCGACAGTCAGCTGCTGAAGCTGGGAGGCAAAAGCGGCGTAATTGCTCAGCGGATCACGCTGGATGGCGATGGCACTGAGGTGGCCGATGCGCAGCTGACCTTTGTCTGCATCGATCTGCACAGCCAGAAAGCGCAGCCGCTGGAGGGGGAACTGAAAGCCCACCTCGAAAGTATGCTAGCTTGACTGAATATCACTAACCTACCCGTAGGGGCGAGGCATGCCTCGCCCAGGTGTTAATTACTGAAGCCCGGTTTTTGTCTTCATCGCCTGCATCACCGCTGACGGATTTTGCTGATACTCCTGCAGCCCGTTGGCGCGCAGGTGGCAGGCGGCACAGTCTCCACAGCCGCTGCCCTTGATGCCGTTATAGCAGGTCAGCGTCTGGTCACGCACCAGCGCCAGCTGCTGCCAGTAGTCGGCCAGTGCCCAGGTCTCGGCTTTATTCAGCCACATCAGCGGGGTTTCGAATCTGACATCCCGCGCCATTCCCAGCGCCACGGCATGATTCAGCGCCTTAACAAACTCATCGCGGCAGTCCGGATAGCCAGAGAAATCGGTTTCGCAGACGCCGGTGATTACCGCTTCCGCTTCAATCTGGTAAGCGTAAATCGAGGCGAGGGTAAGGAACAGAATATTACGGCCCGGAACAAAGGTACTTGGCATGCCGCTGGCTTCAGGGTCGTAAGTCGGTACCGGAATGTTGTCGCGCGTCAGGCTGCTGACCGCCAGCTCGTTGAGCATGGTGACATCCAGCACTTTGTGCGCTCTTGCGCCCAGCGCTTGCGACAGTTCGCCGGCAATGTCGATTTCCGCACGGTGGCGCTGGCCATAATCAAAGGTAATGCAGTGTACTTCATCATACTGCTGCAAAGCCTGAATCAGGCAGGTTGTTGAGTCCTGTCCACCGCTGAATACCACCACTGCACGTTTCATTATCTTTTCCTCATGATTTTCTGCCGGCTATGGTACTGCCTGATGCGCAATAAAAACAGCACTGCTCAGGAGATAGCAACCGGAGGCGGGATCCACGCACGGGAGAAATCGAACCAGCCCCAGGCATTCAGGTGAATGCCCTCCACGTCCGGCGGGGCGCTAACCTGATAGCGGTAGTTAAACAGGGGAGTGATGATGGCATCGCTCATCAGCTGCTGGAACAGCGCCTGCAGCCCGGCGTGTCGCTGAGTCAGTTCAGTATGCTGCTGTAAATGGTCAAGCTGGTGCAGCAGGCGTTGCCAGCGCTGCTGGCCGAGCATCTCCGGCCAGAGCGGATCGAGCCGCAGCCAGCTTTCCAGAGTAAACACCGGCGCTTCGCCAATCAGACGGTCGCCCATCACCAGGTCGGCCTGGCCCAGCGACGGGTAATCCTGCCAGTTCTTGGCCGGATGGAAACAGAGCGTCAGCTCACAGCCGTGCAGCGCCAGCAGCTGACGTAATTTTTCCGCCATCGCATGCAGTTCAACCGGCAGATGGTAGTGCAGGCTAAGGTGCGCAGGCAGGGAGAGCTGCCCCTGCGGCTGCCAGTCGGGGATCTGCCAGCCCGGCAGCATTTCCCGGCTCGGCGTAATCAACCCCTCTTCCAGCGGCAGCTGTTCAATCACTTCAGGCTGATGCACCAGCGCCATAATTTGCTGCGCCTGCGCGGCCGACAGCGGGCTGTGCTGGCCTCTCGCCAGATAGCAAAAGCCAAGGCTGATACGCTGGCTGACCGGCTGAAGCTGCGCCATCTCGTGCTGAGTGCCAATAGCAATCTGCACCGGATGACGGCAGCTGGTACCGAGCTCACGGTCAAATAACTGCGGCGCTATCCAGTACTCTATGGCCTGCATCAGCGGGTGCGCGGCGTGATACCAGCCGTGGCTTTCCAGGCGCAGCAGCGCGGGCGTGTTGATCATTATGCGCCAGGGGCCGCAGCCGATATCCGGATTGTCCGGGTGGGGCAGCAGGCAGTGAACGCTGGCGAGGCGATGTGCCAGCCAGCGGTCTGGCCGCCGTAAATCAATACGCAGACAGAGCCGGTGCGCGGCGCAGACGGTTTTTACCGCCGGGAGCAGTCGCTGGCCGACCTGACTGGCGACGATAGCCTGCAGGCGCTGCTGTAGCTGCTCTGCGCTGACGGCTTCACCCTGATGCCAGCGTAGCTGCGGGCGTAAAAAGAAAAACCAGCTTAGCCCATCATCGCTGACCTGCCAGTGGTGGGCGAGGTCGGGAATGGCCTCATCACCCGCCAGGCGGCTCAGCCCGGCAAACACCTGCTGTGCCAGATGCTGCTCTGCGCGTCCGGCCTGCTGCAGGGGGCGCAGCGAATCGAGCGGACGATAGTAGGGAATACGCAGGGTTGGCTGGTTGTTTTGCCACTGGCCGCCCATAAAGGGCTGCAGTAACTGGCTAAGCTGTTCCGGCGCCAGCGGCACCATTTGCAGCGCGTGCTGCGGCTGGCCGTTATCCAGCTGTTGCAGCATCAGATCGCTGCGTAACGCGGCGGGGGACTGCAGAAAAATCAGCGTGCCGCGCTTCCCGCGCCCGGAACTGGCCTGCCAGTCCAGCCAGCCACTCTGCTGCCACTGGCGTAACAGGGTGCGTGCATGGCGCTCGCTGCAAAAACAGCGGCTGCCAATTTCGCTGACGCTGGTGGACTGCGGCTGCCCGGCGCTGTGCTGCCAGAGCCGCTGATACTGGTTCAATCGATTGAGCTGTCGCATCTCACCCTAAACCCGGAACAGTTTTTAAAAAGTATTCACTATTAGTTCCGTAAATACCAGGGGATACTCCTGGCAGATGAAAAATCGACCACGCGGAGAGAATATGGTGCGCCTTGCTGCTTTTGATATGGACGGTACGCTGCTGCTGCCAGACCACAAACTGGGTGAGCAGACCCTGCAAAGCCTGCGGGCGCTGCGCTCGCATCCGGTTCAGCTCACGTTTGCCACGGGGCGCCATTTTCTGGAGATGCAGCCGCTGATGCAGCAGTACGATCTGCCGGCGTATCTGATCAGCGGTAACGGCACCCGCATTCACGACCCGCGGGGTAACCCTTTGTACGCCTGCGATCTTCCGCCCGATGCTGCCTGGCAGGTACTTCACAGCCACTGGGAGACGCGCGCCAGCCTGCACGTATTTAACGATAATGGCTGGTTCACGCAGTACGACGTGCCGGAGATCCTGCGGGCGCATCAGCTGAGTGGTTTTGGTTATCAGCTCACCGATCTGCGCCGGATCCCCGCGCATCAGGTGACGAAAGTCTGCTTTATCGCTGATTATCAGGCGCTATGCCAGCTGCAGATTCAGCTGCGCGAAGCGCTTGGCGACCGCGTCCATCTCTGTTTTTCGGCGCGCGACTGTCTGGAAGTGCTGCCGCTCAGCTGCAACAAAGGCGCCGCACTGGCTCGCCTGTCCGCACAGCTGGGGGTGGAGATGACGGAGTGTATGGCGTTTGGCGATGCGATGAATGACCTGGAGATGCTGGGCAGCGTGGGTCACGGCTTTATTATGCGTAATGCGATGGAGCAGCTGAAAGCGTTGCTGCCCCAGCTGCCGATCATTGGAGACTGTGCGACACAGGGCGTGTCTCATTACCTGAATCACTGGCTGAACACACCACACCTCGGCTATTCCCCCGAATAATGAGGCCCGTTATCCAGTGTGCCGGACAGGATGTCCGGCTTTTTTTATTTAGTGGCGTGCAGCACGCTCTGCCACCACAATGGCCTGGCGAGCACGCGCGCCACGGTACAGCGTCAGCAAAATCCCCAGCAGGAAGGGCAGCAGCAGCCACAGCGATTCGCGGCTGATGCTGTTTCCGCTTAGCGCACTCTCCAGCGCCACGGCAATCAGCGGGAACACGAGGAACACCAGCGAGGCCTGAAACGGCTTTGCCGCCTGCTGCAACGCGAAGTACGCCAGAATACCGCCCACCCCCGCCACCACGCCGAGATAAGCAATAGACAGCAGCGCCTGCGGGGCAAAGCTGTGATAATCCGGCGCTTCCAGCAGGCCAGCCAGCGTCAGAAGCACGCCCGCACCCAGGCAGGGCAGCGCGTTATAGCTCAGTACCGAGATGCCCGAGCAGCGTTTTTTGCACTGCACGTACATCAGCGCATGGATCACCACCGCCGCCACCAGCGCGGCCACGCCCTGCCACTGGCTGTCGCCGCTGGCGCGCGTTTCATGCCATAAAATGGTGCTGAGCGCGCCGATACTGATAGCCAGCCCCAGCAGCTGCTGCAGCGTGGTTTTTTCACGCAAAAACAGGATTGAAGCGGCCAGCACGGCGGCAGGCATGGTGGCAAAAATAATGGCTGCGAGGCTCGACGAGGTGTAGCGCTCACCGTAAATCATCAGCGTAAAAGGAATGGCAAAGTAGAACAGCATCACGCAGAGCTGGAAGCCACGCTGACCGCGGGGAAACAGCAGCGGCACCTTTTTATAGCGCGCCAGCAGCAGCAACAGCGGGGCCGCACAGAGAAAGCGCAGCCCGGTAGCGAAAATCGGCGGCACGGTCGCCACGGTAATTTTCATCGCCATCCACGTCGTGCCCCAGGTCAGAGCAACAGCCGTAAACAGGCCGATAATCAGTAGATTATGGTAACGATTAGCGTTCATTTTAGTCATCCCTGAAGATTGTAATAGTAGGGGACCAGATTAACTAAACGCCTGGGGAAAAGGTTGCTATAATTCTACTCCCTTTCTTATCTATGAGAGAAAATTTTGCTCCCAAATTCGCTGGATAAAAAAGACAGAATGCTGCTAGATCTGCTGCAGCGAGATTGCACACTCTCTTTGCAGGCACTGGCCGATGCCGTCAGCCTGACCACCACCCCCTGCTGGAAGCGCTTGAAAAGGCTGGAGGATGAAGGCTATATTCGCGGCCGGGTCGCGCTGCTGGATGGCGAGAAACTCGGCCTTGGTCTGACCGCCTTCGTATTAATCAAAACTCAGCAGCACAGCAGCAGCTGGTTTCAGCAGTTTGTCGAGCTGGTGCAGGCGATGCCGGAAGTGATGGGCTTTTACCGTATGGCCGGGGAGTATGACTATCTGCTGCGCGTTCAGGTCGCAGATATGAAAAGCTACGACGGCTTTTATAAACGCCTGGTGAACGGCGTCCCGGGGCTGATCGATGTCACTTCGAGTTTTGCCATGGAAGAGATAAAATACACTACCGCATTGCCGGTTGCCCCATAGTGAGGCTGACCGTTCTCTCTCTTCGATCGATGATCAGGATGTTTTTGTGCGACTTTTTAGCCAATTAAGCTGGTTTTTTCTGCGCGAATGGCGCCGCTATCTCGGCGCGGTTCTGCTGCTGATCGTGATTGCCTTACTGCAACTGCTGCCGCCGCACGTGGTGGGAAAAATCGTTGATGGCGTCAGCCGTGACGGTATGAGCAGCGCTCAGCTCCTGCTGTGGGTGGGGGCGATGCTGCTCACCGCCGTGGTGGTCTATTTGCTGCGCTATGTCTGGCGCGTGCTGCTGTTTGGTGCCTCCTACCAGCTGGCCGTGGAGCTGCGCGAAGATTTCTACCGCCAGCTCAGCCGCCAGCATCCCGGCTTTTACCTGCGCCACCGCACCGGTGACCTGATTGCCCGCGCCACCAACGATGTGGACCGCGTGGTATTTGCGGCGGGTGAAGGCGTGCTGACGCTGGTCGATTCGCTGGTGATGGGGCTGGCGGTGCTGATCGTCATGAGTACTCAGATCAGCTGGCAGCTGACGCTGCTGGCACTGCTGCCGATGCCGGTGATGGCGCTGGTGATCAAGCGCTATGGCGACCAACTCCATCAGCGCTTCAAGCTGGCGCAGGCGGCGTTCTCCTCGCTCAACGATCAGACGCAGGAGAGCCTGACCAGCATTCGCATGATCAAAGCTTTTGGTCTGGAAGATCACCAGTCCGGGCAGTTTGCTGCTATCGCCAAAGACACCGGCGAGAAAAACATGCGCGTGGCGCGCGTTGATGCGCGTTTTGACCCAACCATCTATATCGCCATCGGCCTCTCTAATCTGCTGGCGATCGGCGGGGGTAGCTGGATGGTGTGGCACGGCACGCTGACCCTCGGCCAGCTGACCAGTTTTGTTATGTACCTTGGGCTGATGATCTGGCCCATGCTGGCACTGGCGTGGATGTTTAATATCGTCGAGCGCGGTAGCGCGGCCTGGAGCCGCATTCAGTCGCTGCTGGCGGAAGCGCCCGCGGTCACCGACGGCAGCAAGCAGGTGCCGGAAGGGCGAGGCCTGCTGCAAATCGCGGTGCGCGAGTTTTGCTATCCGGGGGCGCAGCAGCCCTCGCTGCGCAACCTCAACGTCAATATCAAACCGGGGCAGATGCTCGGATTATGTGGCCCGACCGGCTCGGGAAAAAGCACGTTGCTGAGTCTGGTACAGCGCCACTTTGATATCGATCAGGGGGATATTCGCTACCACGCTATCCCGCTGCCGCAGCTGCGGCTGGACAGCTGGCGCAGCCGTCTGGCGGTAGTCAGCCAGACGCCTTTCCTGTTTTCCGACAGCGTCGCCAACAATATTGCCCTTGGCCGCCCGGGTGCGACACAGAGCGAGATTGAACAGGCGGCACAGCTGGCGTTTGTCCATGACGATATTCTGCGCCTTCCTGAAGGTTATGAAACCGAAGTCGGTGAGCGTGGCGTGATGCTCTCCGGCGGGCAAAAACAGCGTATCTCCATCGCCCGGGCGCTGCTGATGAATGCTGAGATCCTGATTCTGGATGATGCCCTGTCAGCGGTCGATGGCCGTACTGAACATCAAATTCTGCATAATTTGCGGCGCTGGGGAGAAGGGCGCACGGTGATCATTAGTGCTCATCGTCTGTCTGCGCTGACTGAGGCCAGTGAAATTCTGGTGCTGCAGCACGGCGTAGTGGCTCAGCGCGGCAATCATGAACAGCTCGCCAGCAGCCCGGGCTGGTATCGCGATATGTACCGCTATCAGCAGCTGGAAGCGGCGCTGGATGACGACGAGATCGAACAGGGAGTGCCGCATGGCTAGAGTAACCCATCAGTGGCCGACAATTAAACGGCTGCTCTCCTACGGCAGCCCGTGGCGCAAATCCCTCGGCATGGCCGTAGTGATGCTGTGGATTGCGGCGGCGGCAGAAGTGCTCGGACCGGTGCTGGTCAGCTATTTCATCGACAATATGGTGGCAAAACATCATATGCCGGTCGGGATCGCTGTCGGGCTGGTGGTCAGTTTTCTGCTGCTGCAACTGCTGGCCGCCGGATTGCACTATTGGCAGGCGCTGCTGTTCAACCAGGCCGCCGTGGGCGTTGTCCAGCGCCTCCGCACCGACGTGATGGATGCGGCGCTGCGTCAGCCGCTGAGCGCCTTCGATACCCAGCCGGTAGGCCAGATTATTTCACGCGTCACCAATGACACCGAAGTGGTGCGTGACCTCTACGTCACCGTGGTGGCGACCGTGCTGCGCAGTGCGGCGCTGGTGGGTGCCATGCTGGTGGCGATGTTTAGCCTCGACTGGCGCATGGCGCTGATTGCGATTGCCATCTTCCCGGCGGTGATTGTTGTCATGCTGATCTACCAGCGTTACAGCACGCCGATTGTACGCCGGGTGCGCAGTTATCTGGCGGAGATTAATAACGGCTTCAACGAAGTGATCAACGGCATGAGCGTGATCCAGCAGTTCCGTCAGCAGGCACGCTTTGGCGAACGCATGCGGGATTCCAGCCATTCGCACTATCTGGCGCGCATGCAGACCCTGCGGCTCGACGGCTTCCTGCTGCGGCCGCTGCTCAGCCTGTTTTCCGCGCTGATCCTCTGTGGGCTGATGCTGCTGTTTGGCTTCTCCTCGGTCGGTTCTATCGAGGTCGGCGTGCTCTACGCCTTTATCAACTACCTCGGGCGCTTAAATGAACCGCTGATCGAACTCACCACTCAGCAGTCGATGCTGCAGCAGGCGGTGGTGGCCGGCGAGCGGATTTTCGAACTGATGGATGCACCGCGCCAGCCCTATGGTGAGGATGTTCAGCCGCTGCACAGCGGCAGTATTGAGATCCGTGACCTGACCTTTGCCTATCGTGAAGGGCGCCCGGTGCTGAGCGATATCAATCTCTCGGTGCCATCGCGTAATTTTGTTGCCCTGGTCGGGCACACCGGCAGCGGCAAAAGCACGCTGGCGAACCTGCTGATGGGCTACTACCCGCTGAGCAAGGGGGAGATCCTGCTGGACGGACGCTCGCTACCGACGCTCAGCCATGCCGCCCTGCGCGACAGCGTGGCGATGGTACAGCAGGATCCGGTGGTGCTGGCCGATACCTTCTTTGCCAACGTCACCTTAGGAAGGGATGTCAGTGAGGATGCGGTATGGCAGGCGCTGGAAACGGTGCAGCTGGCCGGGCTGGCGCGTGAAATGAGCGATGGCATTTATACCCGGCTGGGGGAGCAGGGTAATAACCTCTCCGTCGGTCAGAAGCAGCTGCTGGCGATGGCGCGCGTGCTGGTTGCCACGCCGCAGATCCTGATTCTGGATGAGGCCACTGCGAACATCGACTCCGGTACCGAGCAGGCGATTCAGAAGGCGCTGCGCGCCGTGCGCGAACGTACCACGCTGGTGGTGATTGCGCACCGCCTCTCAACCATCACCGAAGCCGATACCATTATGGTGTTGCACCGTGGGCAGGCAGTCGAGCGCGGCAGCCATCAGCAACTGCTGGCCGCACGCGGGCGCTACTGGCAAATGTACCAGCTACAGCTGGCAGGTGAAGAGCTGGCTGCGGCGGAAAATCAGTAATCTGCGCCGCTGCGCTGCACCAAATGCAGGCGAATAACGGCCTGCATCCCCTCCAATGCACTGCACTAACGCACAACGCACCGTAATGGTGCGTTTTTTTGTGCTCAATCCTGTACCGTGATTTTCCCGGCGATCTTCCTCCCAGTCGCGACTCAGACCAGCACTGACTAATCGTCTGAAAAATTCAGATTTTTGAACTATGGCACAGCGTTTGCTTAATAGATTTCGTGTCGGCAAAACAACCGTTTTTATACCTGGAGGGGATCGTATGAAGCTGGTTACCGTGGTAATCAAACCGTTCAAACTGGAAGACGTGCGTGAAGCGCTGTCGTCTATCGGCATTCAGGGCCTGACTGTGACTGAAGTCAAAGGCTTTGGCCGCCAGAAAGGGCATGCAGAATTGTATCGCGGTGCTGAATACAGCGTGAACTTCCTGCCAAAAGTAAAAATCGATATTGCGATTGCAGATGACCAGCTGGATGAAGTGGTTGATGTGATTAGCAAAGCCGCTTATACCGGCAAAATTGGTGACGGGAAGATCTTCGTTGCAGAATTGCAGCGTGTCATCCGTATTCGCACCGGTGAAACTGACGAAGCAGCACTGTAATTCGGGGCTAAGAATTGTGATGGGATGGGATAAAATGAAAAAACTCGCTAAGTTTGGCCTCGCCGGCGTGACTCTTTTACCGTCGCTGGCCATGGCAGCCGCGCCTGCGGTAGCTGATAAAGCCGATAACGCTTTTATGATGATCTGCACCGCGCTGGTGCTGTTTATGACGATCCCGGGTATTGCGCTGTTCTACGGCGGCCTGATCCGCGCCAAGAACGTGCTGTCGATGCTGACCCAGGTCGCGATGACCTTCGCGATGGTATGCGTACTGTGGATGGTTTACGGTTACTCGCTGGCCTTCAGCGAAGGTAACGCCTTCTTTGGTAGCTTTAACTGGGCGATGCTGAAAAATATCGCCCCGACCGCGCTGATGGGCTCTTTCTATCAGTATATCCACGTCGCGTTCCAGGCCTCCTTCGCCTGTATCACCGTGGGTCTGATCGTCGGCGCTATTGCTGAACGTATCCGCTTCTCTGCGGTGCTGATCTTCGTGGTTATCTGGCTGACCTTTGCCTACCTGCCTATCGCACATATGGTATGGGCGGGCGGTTTCCTGGCTCAGGATGGCGCGCTGGACTTCGCGGGCGGTACCGTTGTCCACATCAACGCCGCCGTTGCTGGCCTGGTGGGGGCTTACCTGGTGGGTAAACGTGCCGGTTTCGGTAAAGAATCGTTCAAACCGCACAACCTGCCGATGGTGTTTACCGGTACTGCGATCCTGTACTTCGGCTGGTTCGGCTTCAACGCCGGCTCTGCCAGTGCGGCTAACGAAATCGCCGGTCTGGCCTTCCTCAACACCGTGATCGCCACGGCGGGGGCAATGCTGACCTGGACCTTCGGTGAGTGGGCGCTGCGCGGCAAACCTTCTCTGCTGGGCGTGAGCTCAGGTGTGATTGCCGGTCTGGTCGCTATTACCCCAGCCTGCGGTTACGTGGGGGTGGGTGGTGCGCTGATCATCGGCCTTGTCGGTGGGCTTGCAGGCCTGTGGGGCGTGACGTCACTGAAAAAATGGCTGCGCGTTGATGACCCTTGTGACGTATTCGGCGTGCACGGCGTGTGCGGCATCGTTGGCTGCATTATGACCGGCATCTTTGCCTCCTCTTCACTGGGTGGCGTGGGTTATGCAGAGGGCGTAACCATGGGCCATCAGGTCTGGGTACAGCTGTTCAGCGTCGGCCTGACCATTGTCTGGACTGCTGTTGTTGCCTTCATCGGATTTAAAGTGGCGGATATGATTGTTGGCCTGCGTGTACCGGAAGATCAGGAGCGTGAAGGTCTGGACGTCAACAGCCACGGCGAGAATGCTTACAACAACTAAGCTGAAGCTGACACTGATAAGAAAAGTAGTGCGCTAAAAACAATGACAAAGCGGGCCATTTCAGGCCCGCTTTTTTATGGCTGATGATTAAGAACGCTGACGGATCACCCCTTCCTGCACCGTTGAGGCAACCAGGACGCCCTGCTGGTTCCAGAATTCACCGCGCACAAATCCACGCGCGCTGGAGGCTGAGGTACTCTCCACGCTGTAAAGTAACCAGTCATTGAGATCGAAAGGGCGGTGGAACCACATGGAGTGGTCAATCGTCGCCACCTGCATGCCCGGCTCCAGGAAGCCTTTACCGTGCGGCTGTAGCGAAACCGGCAGGAAGTTGAAATCGGAAGCATAGCCGAGCAGATACTGATGAATACGCTTGTCAGCCGGCATGATGCCGTTCGCGCGCAGCCAGGTATAGCGCACCGGGTTGCTGGTATGGCCCTTTAACGGGTTATGAAACTCCACCGGACGGATTTCAAAAGGCTTCTCCGCGAGGAACTTATCGCGCGCCTTTTCTGGAATATACTGCGCCAGCTGCTGGGCAATCTCCCGCTCGGACGGCAGAGAATCCGGGCCGACAACTTGCGGCATGGTTTTCTGATGCTCGAAGCCGGTTTCCGGGCCCTGGAAAGAGGCGGTCATGTAAAAGATCGGTTTACCGTTCTGTACGGCTTTTACCCGGCGGGCGCTAAAGCTCTGGCCGTCGCGCAGGTTCTCCACGTCGTAGATAATCGCTTTCTGGCTGTCGCCCGGGCGCAGAAAGTAGCTGTGAAACGAATGGATAATGCGTTCCTGTGGCACCGTCTGTTTTGCGGCATACAGCGCCTGGCCCACCACCTGGCCACCAAATACCTGGCGTAGCCCCAGATCTTCACTCTGCCCGCGAAACAGCCCCTCTTCCAGGGTTTCCAGATCCAGCAGATTCAGTAAATTTTGCAGCGCCTGGCTCATAAAACGCATCCTCAGTAATATTTCAGCCCTCAGTTTGCGAAATCCGACCAGTTACCGTCAATGACTGTTTTTGCAATCTGTGGCGCCAGGGGGAAATGCGCAAAAATCGGCGCTTCCAGGAAAAAATCAGTAAGTTGTGCCAGAATTAAGCTTACGCAGGCAGGAAAGCTCTGCCTCTTCGCGGTAATTTGGCTGTCGTAATCATTCATTGGAAGGAGAAGTTATCAATGAAAATCTGGCATGTATTAAGTGGCGCGGCTCTGGCTGTGGTAATTACAGGGTGTGCTGACAAAAGCAAAGATGTGCCGACCCCAACGCTGGGATCGCAGGTAGAAGGTCAGCAGGGGGTGATTAGGCAACCGAACGTGAGCGGGACCGTGTGGATCCGTCAGAAAGTGGCGCTGCCACCAGATGCGGTGCTGACCGTGACGCTGTCGGATGCTTCGCTGGCTGATGCACCGTCTAAAGTGCTGGCGCAGCGCGTGGTGCGCACGGAAGGTAAACAGGCGCCGTTCCAGTTTACCCTGCCGTTTAACCCGGCGGATATCCAGCCAAAAGCACGCATTCTGCTAAGTGCGGCGGTAAGCGTGGATGGCAAACTGATGTTTATCACCGATACGGTAAAACAGGTGGTCACCACGGGCGGAACGCGTCAGGACCTGACGCTGGTGCCTGTGCCTGAAATGGCGATGCCAACCACCAGTGGGGCACCAGCAACCGTGCCTTCCACTTCGCCTACCCTGGTAACGCCATCAGGCGCCGTTCCTGCGCCAACGTCGATGTAACGTTTGTCGGGCGCGGCATCCGCGCCCGAAAATTGCATTACCAGTGCCAGCGATACTTCACCAGGTCGATTTTCCCCTCGCGCGATACCTCAATCCCTTCCGCCTGCAGTGCTTTACGCTGTCTGCTGAGATCGTCACCCGTCAGCGAAATTTCACCTTTACGATTAATCACCCGGTGCCACGGCAGTTTGCTGCCTTCAGGCAGGCGCTTCAGCACGCCGCCAACCTGACGCGCCGCGCGCGATGAACCGGCCAGCCGGGCCACTTCGCCATAGGTGGTGACGCTGCCATAAGGGATCGCGGCAACAATTTGATAAATACGCTGTTGAAAACTGTCCTGTTCGATGGTCATAAGCCTATAGCGAGGAAATAATCTGCAGATCGTGCAAGAAACCAACGGTCACCAGGGGGCGGCTTGCAATTGCCGGGGGCATCATTGATAATGCCTGCGCTCTGGTTACCCAGGGCACTCAATGGGGGCCCGGTTGGTTCTCCCGCAATGCTAATTTGTGAACTCGGTCAGGTCCGGAAGGAAGCAGCCGTAACAGATGACGCGTGTGCCGGGATGTAGCTGGCAGGGCCCCCACCCAATTCTGCCTCACCAGCCCTCACGACTTCATTCGTTTCAAATCACACATCATTAGTTAGCGAACAAACTTCCATACTGCAACGGGCACTTTGTCATAAAGCTTATTCATTGTCAGTTCGGCCAGACGATGATCGGCAGCGGAATAGAATACAGCCAGTTCATCATCAGATAATTCGTACTTGTTCTTTTCGATGACGCGCTCAAGCGTGTCGATGGAACGACAGCGTCTGAGGCGCATCAGATAATCAGTTTTTGTTAAAAGTTTGTCTGTCATTATTAAACCGTAAATGAGTAATGGGTTGCTAAAACGAATGGCTGGCCTGTGTCAGGCTTGTTGCACATTCCTCTGCAAAAATGTTGAACAGTCGTTTGGCGGATTTCTGCCAGCGTTGTAAGTCCTGAACATTAATGCCGTAATTGCTGAACAGCATAAAGGTGTCATCCAGGTATTCATCAATCTGACTTATCAGATCGCTGTCCTCGATGTGCTTAATTTTGTAATTCATGGTGAATGCTGCAATATGCTCGATCAGGTCGTTAAGCTGCAGATTGGCAGCAGAGGTAGGATCGTTAACCCAGCCGTGGTGGCTGTCGCCTAACGTAGCCAGGCTTTCATCGTACAGGTTTTCACACAAAAATTTCAGCTGGGCAATATCATGCCTTCTTGGTGAGTATTCGTCCATCTTTTTCCCCTCCTAAGCTTGCGAAACAGGCCATTAAACCGCACTTTAAACATGGGTGCCAGGAAGTGATAATTACTATGCTATGTAACATCTAAACAAAATATAACTTATTTAAAATAACCTGCCGCTCGACTGACCAAATATTACAATTCATCGGACATGTTGTGGCGATCGTTATCAATGAAATCAAACACCAGCGCATCAGGAGTAAGGGTAAAATTGACCGACTGATGGGTTGTTTCACTCGCATCAATATCCAGACAGGCATTGAATACGTTCCAGCGGAAGCTGTAGTTCATTTTATAACGTGATTGTTGCAAATATTCCAGGGAAATAATTTTCAGACTTTCGGGAACATATCGCGCATTTTGTGAATACCATTCCAATGAACCAATCAGGTCATCTTCTATTTTGGGAATTATCTGTTCGATCTCATGCATTAATTCTAGTGGTTCAATGTTAGTTTGACGATATTTTAATGGTAAAGTTTTGCGCATTTTTCCCTCTCAGAGTTAAGTTTTGCTTATCAGCTTAATTGCTGTAGCCGAGTGGATAAGCCAGGTTATAAATTTAGTGTAGCCTATATTGATGATTTAACAGTTAATTATTTTACTCGCACCGGCATACTCCCGCATAAAACCATCACCATGTTGAGTTTTTTTTATATAAAAAACGCTTCAGCCATCCGGCTCCAACGTAATAATTAGATACATTTTAATGATATCCGTCCTGCCTCCATCCACGCTACTTTATTGTTATGTTATAACATCTAATTGGCTTTTTAATGAACACCTCTCCGGCTTTTATCCGCATCGGCACCTTGCTCAGCTGCCCGGCATGGCTACGTATGGCGCTGACCTTACACCTGGTCGGCGCGCTGGCGGCGCTCACATGGTGGGCGGCACTCTGATGATCGTACTTAATCGGCTGGTGGTTGGCTATCAGCATCGTGCGGTGACGCCGCAGTTAAATGGTGAGTTTGCACGCGGCAGCATGACGGCCCTGGTGGGGGCAAATGGCTGCGGAAAATCAACGCTGCTGAAGACGCTGTGCGGGATGTTGCCCCCGGTCAGTGGTTCGGTCAGCCTCTCTGCGCCACGTCCGACCGTTGCCTGGCTGCCCCAGCACGCTGAGCTGGAGAAAACATTCCCTTTGACCGTTTTCGATCTGGTGGCAATGGGCTTCTGGCGTCAGAGTGGCTGGTTTAAAGGCTTAAACCGCCAGCAGCGTGAGCAGGTCATGTCGGCACTGCAGCGCGTCAATATGCTGCCGTTCGCTGCCGCCGCGCCGGGAACCTTATCCGGCGGGCAGCTGCAGCGCGTGCTGTTTGCCCGGCTGCTGATACAGGACGCAGAACTGCTGCTGCTGGATGAGCCTTTTACCGGCGTCGACAGCGATACCACTGAACTGCTGCTGGCGCTGCTGGCGGAGCGGCATCAGGCCGGGGCGACGCTGATTGTTGTCCTGCACGACATGGCTACGGTGGCGCAGCATTTCCCGCAGGTGTTACGCCTGAAAGAGCAGCACAGCGAATGGACCTGCCGCGGCTGCGGCGTGACCGGGCTGAGCTTTAGTCGTCGTGGGGGGGCCAGCGCATGATGCTGATCCAGCCATTTATCGAATTTGGATTTATGCGCCGGGCGCTGGTGGCCTGCGTCGCGCTGTCGCTGAGCGCGACGCCGCTGGGCGTCTTCCTGCTACTGCGCCGCATGAGCCTGGTGGGCGATGCGCTGTCGCACGCGGTGCTTCCCGGTGCCGCAATCGGCTATTTACTCTCCGGACTTTCGCTGGTCGCGATGGGCATTGGCGGAGCGATTGCCGGTCTGACGGTGGCGCTGTTGTCAGGTGCGGTCAGTCGCTATACGCCGCTGCGTGAGGATGCCAGCTTTGCCGGTTTCTACCTTGGCTCACTGGCGCTGGGCGTCACGCTGGTGTCGCTGCGCGGTTCCAGCGTCGATCTTCTGCATGTCCTGTTCGGCTCGCTGCTGGCGGTCGATACGCCCTCCATCGTGCTGGTCAGCAGCATCAGTGCGGTCACCCTGCTGATCTTCGCGCTGATCTACCGCCCGCTGACCATTGATGCCTTTGACCCGAGCTTTCTGCGCGCCCAGAACCGCTGGACCTCACCGCTGGTGCACGCCATTTTTCTGGTGCTGGTTGTCATCAACCTGGTGGCGGGCTTTCAGGTGCTTGGCACCCTGATGAGCGTCGGGCTGATGATGCTGCCTGCGGCCAGCGCCCGATTCTGGAGCCGTCATCTCGCCGGGACGCTGGCGGCGGCAATGATCATCGCCACGCTGGCCAGTTTCAGCGGGCTTTACGCCTCGTTTTACCTCTCGTTACCTGCCGGGCCCGCCGTGGTGCTGAGTGCGGCACTGTTGTTCTTTATTTCCATTTTAATCGGTCCCTGCGGCGGCATTTTTGCCGGGCGTAAACCATTGGCAATCAGATAGGGAGTAAGTATGAAGAAGTTACCTGTGGCGCTGGCGCTGTCCGTATTGCTGGCCGCACCTGCTGCAATGGCGAAAACCGTTGAAGCGGTTGCCAGTTTTACCGTGCTGGCGGATATCGTAAAAAACGTTGGCGGCGAACACGTCGTGGTGAAAAGCCTGGTAGGGCCAAATGGCGACCCGCACAGCTTTGAACCCACGCCAAAAGATAGCCAGGCGCTGGCGCATGCCGATGTCGTGTTTGTTAGCGGACTGGGAATGGAAGGGTGGATGGATCGTCTGATCGCCGCATCGGGCTATAAGGGAGAGACGGTAGTGGCTTCAGCCGGGATCAACACGCGAAAAATGGAAGAGGACGGAGAAACGGTTACCGACCCGCACGCGTGGAACAGCATGCAGAACGGTGTTATCTATGCCACTAACGTGATGAATGCGCTGATCGCCGCCGATCCGCAGGATGCAGATTATTTCCGTCAGCACGGCAGCGCCTACATCGCACAGCTTAAGCAGCTGGATAGCTGGGCGCAGCAAGAGTTCAGCGCTATTGCGCAGAGCAAACGTAAGGTGCTGACCAGCCATGATGCCTTCGGCTACTTCGGCCAGCGCTACGGGGTGACGTTCCTCTCCCCGGTCGGTTTCTCCACCGAATCTGAGGCCAGCGCTTCCGACGTCGCCGCGCTGATCGCTCAGCTCAAGCTGGAGAAGATCCATGCCTACTTTATCGAGAATCAGACCGATCCGCGCCTGGTTAAACAGATTGCCGCTGCCGGCGGCGCGCAGCCGGGCGGCGAGCTGTATCCGGAAGCATTGACCGGGCAGGGCGGTGAAGCAGACAGCTACATCAATGCTTTCAAACATAACGTCAATGCGATGGTCAGCAGCATGAAATAAGCGTCCAGCCGGTGATTAAGCTGCATAAAAAAGGGGATAGCCGCGGCTATCCCCTTGTGTTGCATGCTTGAGAGTCATCAATTAATGCTTCTTGCCACCCCGGCCCTGTACGGCCTTGAAGCGTGGGTTACTTTTGCAAATGACGAATACGCGGCCGTGACGGCGGACGATTTTACAATCTTTGTGGCGTTTTTTGGCCGAGGCCAGAGAGCTTAAGACCTGCATGATGGCTCCTTACTTTTTCATCGCGCCGAGGAAGCTGCCGAAGCGCTGGTTGAAGCGTGCGGCGCTGCCCTCTTTGGCAAAATCTTTCTGCTTGCCGGTGTAATAGACGTGTGAGGCCGAAGAGACATCCAGCGTCACGTAAGGCATCTGTTTGCCTTCATGCTCAATCGTGCGATCGGTTTTGATGGTCGACCCCACGACAAACCAGGCGTCTGCCGTGGTGTCATGGAACACCACCTGGCGATAGGTTGGATGAATACTCTGTTTCATCTGTTACTCCATTTGTTATGTTATACTATAACAATAGTATGCGCCGCAGGTGAGCAAATTGCAACTGCGCGCACGCTGGAAAAAAGACAAAAAAAAAGAGGCCGCATTAAGCGGCCTCTGGTTCACATTAACTTGCGTGAATTAGTGATGATGATCGACTGGGTGGCTATGTTCCAGCTCTTCTTTGTTCTTACTGAAGCGGCGGCGAACCACCACGAAGAACACTGGAACGAAGAAGATCGCCAGGATAGTCGCGGTGACCATCCCGCCCATCACGCCAGTACCTACGGCGTTCTGAGCACCGGAACCCGCACCGGTACTGATAGCCAGCGGCAGAACCCCGAGGATAAACGCCAGAGAAGTCATCAGGATTGGACGTAAACGCATACGTACCGCTTCCAGAGTCGCTTCCACCAGGCCTTTGCCTTCCTTCTCCATCAGGTCCTTAGCGAACTCGACGATCAGGATGGCGTTCTTCGCCGATAGCCCTATGGTGGTTAGCAGCCCCACCACAAAGTACACGTCGTTGCTCAGCCCGCGCAGGGTGGTAAAGATCAGCGCCCCGACCACACCCAACGGTACGACCAGCATTACCGCGAACGGTATTGACCAGCTCTCGTACAGTGCGGCCAGACAGAGGAAGACCACAATCAGCGAGATGGCATACAGTGCCGGAGCCTGGTTACCGGACAGACGTTCCTGATAGGACATCCCCGTCCAGTCGTAACCAATACCGGTAGGCAGTTTCGACGCCAGGTCCTGCATCAGATTCATCGCTTCACCCGAACTCTTACCCGGTGCTGGCTGTCCTAACAGCTCCATCGACGGCAGGCCGTTATAACGCTCCAGTCGTGGTGAACCGTAAACCCACTGCGCAGAGGCAAAGGCGCTGAACGGCACCATTTCACCGCTGCTGGCACGCACATACCAGTTGCCAATATCACTTGGCAACATACGGTAAGGCGCATCGCCCATCACGTACACTTTCTTCACGCGGCCGCGGTCAATGAAGTCATTAACGTAGGATCCGCCCCAGGCTGCCGCCAGCGTGGTGTTGATATCGGAGAGCGATACCCCCAGCGCCGACGCTTTTTCCTGGTCGATAGTCAGTTTGTACTGTGGCGTATCTTCCAGACCGTTAGGACGCACGCCTACCAGGGTATCTGAATGCTGAGCAATCATGCCAAGCAGCTGGTTACGTGCTGCGGTCAGTTTCTCATGGCCAAGGCCACCCTGATCGATCAGCTGGAAGTCAAAACCGGTCGCCGTACCCAGCTCAACAATCGCCGGGAGGTTGAACGGAATCACCATCGCATCTTTGATCGCTGACAGCGCGCCCATGGCACGCCCGGCAATCGCCGGCACCTTGTTATCTGCACCCGCACGTTCATCCCACGGTTTCAGGCTGACGAAGGCGATACCGGTGTTCTGACCACGACCTGCAAAGCCAAAGCCGTTAACGGTGAACACCGAGTTAACGTTCGCTTTCTCTTTATTCAGGTAGTAATCCGTCACCTGGTCCAGCACTTTCTGTGTACGTTCCTGCGTGGCACCTGCTGGCAGCTGGGCCATGGTCAGGAATACCCCCTGGTCTTCTTCCGGCAGGAAGGAGGTTGGCAGGCGCATAAACAGATAGGCCATGCCCACCACGATCAGCAGATAAATCACCAGATAACGACCGGTGCTGCGCACGATGTGGCCCACGCTGTCGGTGTAGTGATTGGTGCTTTTGTCGAACAGGCGGTTAAACCAGCCGAAGAAACCGGTGGTTTTGCCATGGTCGCCTTTCGCAATCGGCTTCAGCATGGTGGCACACAGTGCCGGAGTCAGGATCAGCGCGACGATAACCGACAGCACCATCGCGGAAACGATAGTAATCGAGAACTGACGATAGATAACCCCGGTAGACCCGCCGAAGAAGGCCATTGGAATAAATACCGCTGACAGCACCAGCGCAATACCGACCAGCGCGCCCTGGATCTGCTCCATCGATTTACGCGTGGCTTCCTTGGGCGGTAGGCCCTCTTCGGCCATGACGCGCTCGACGTTCTCGACCACCACGATGGCGTCATCCACCAACAGGCCGATGGCGAGCACCATCCCGAACATCGTCAGGGTGTTTATCGAGTAGCCGAACGCGCTGATAATCGCAAAGGTGCCGAGCAAGACAACCGGCACCGCAATCGTTGGGATCAGCGTGGCGCGGAAGTTTTGCAGGAACAGGTACATCACCAGGAACACCAGCACGATAGCTTCGACCAGTGTTTTCACCACTTCGTTAATCGAGATCTTAACGAATGGCGTGGTGTCATACGGATAGACGATTTTCATGCCGGCCGGGAAGAACGGCTCCAGTTTAGCAAGCTCAGCTTTTACCGCCGCAGCGGTATCCAGGGCGTTAGCACCGGTTGCCAGCTTGATCCCCAGACCCGAGGCCGGTTGACCGTTGTAGCGTGCAATAATCTCGTAGTTCTCACCACCCAGCTCGATATGCGCCACGTCGCTCAGACGGACACGTGAACCGTCGCTGTTCACTTTCAGCAGGATCTTACCGAACTCTTCAGCCGAGGTCAGACGCGTCTGCGCGATGATCGAGGCATTCAGCTGCTGGCCTTTCACCGGTGGTGAACCACCGAGCTGACCGGCCGCCACCTGGGCGTTCTGGGTGTTGATGGCGCTGATCACATCGACCGGCGTCAGTGAGTAGTTGTTGAGTTTATGCGGGTCCATCCAGATACGCATCGCATACTGCGCCCCGAACAGCTGGGTATCACCCACGCCGGAGACACGACTAATGGGATCTTTAATATTAGAACCCACGTAGTCGGAGATGTCGTTCTGCGTCATGGTGCCGTTATCGTTGATGAAACCGGCAACCATCAGGAAGCTACTGGAGGATTTCTGAACTTTAATCCCCTGCTGCTGTACTTCCTGCGGGAGCAACGGCATCGCCAGCTGCAGTTTGTTCTGAACCTGCACCTGCGCGATATCAGCATCGGTACCGGACTGGAATGTCAGAGTCAGCTGCAGCGTACCCGAAGAGTCGCTGCTTGAACCCATGTACATCAGGCCGTCGATGCCGTTCATGTTTTGTTCGATAACCTGCGTGACGGAGTCCTGCAAAGTTTTCGCATCGGCACCCGGGTAGGTGGCGGTGATCTCGATTGCCGGTGGAGCAACGTTAGGATATTGCTCAATCGGCAGTTTCAGGATCGACAGCGCACCCGCCAGCATAATAATGATGGCGATAACCCAGGCAAAGATGGGGCGATCGATAAAGAACTTAGCCATGTATCAGCGGCTCCTGTTAAGACTTCGGTTGTTCAGACTGTGCCTGAGGCTGAGGGGCTTCTTTGGCACTGTCGTCGCTAACTTCCTGTGGGGTCACCGCCGCACCGGGTTTCACACGCTGCAGACCGGTGGTGATCACACGATCGCCATCTTTCAGACCTGACGTGACCAGCCATTTGTCGCCGAAAGCTTGATCGGCTGTCACATTACGCACTTCAACCTTGTTATCCGCACCGACAACCATGGCAGTCGCCTGGCCAGTTGGCGTGCGGGTGATGCCCTGCTGAGGAACCAGCAATGCATTTGGGTTGGTGCCTTCATCCAGGCGAGCTCGTACGAACATGCCTGGCAGCAGGTTGTGGTCCGGGTTAGGGAACACTGCACGCAGTGTGATGGAGCCGGTGGTCTCGTCAACGGTGACATCAGAGAATTCTAATGTTCCGCTCTGCGAGTATTCTTTACCATCCTGCGTTAACAGTTTGACTTCAGCTTTGCCGTTGGTCTGCTGCAGCTGGCCGGATTTCAGCTCGTCGCGCAGACGAATAAAGTCTTCGCTCGACTGGGTTACGTCAACGTAGATCGGGTCCAGCTGCTGCACAGTTGCCAGAGCGGTCGTCTGAGCACTCTGCACCAGCGCACCTTCGGTGACTGAGGATTTACCAATGCGTCCGCTGATAGGCGAGGTCACTTTGGTATAGGCAAGGTTAATACGGGCAGATTCAACGGCTGCCTGTGCTGCCTGAACGGCGGCAGCGGTCTGGCTCTGGGTGGCTGCCGCGGTATCGTAATCCTGCTGACTGATGTACTTAGTACCCAGCAGAGGCTTGTAGCGTTTTACGGTTAAAGCGGCGATCTGCGCGTTGGCCTGAGCCTGTGCGAGGTCACCTTTGGCGCTGTCGTAAGCGGCCTGATAAGTGGCCGGATCAATTTGATACAAGGATTCGCCAGCCTTGATATCACTACCCTCAACGAAGTTGCGTTTCAGAATAATGCCGGAAACCTGTGGGCGAACTTCTGCAATACGGAACGATGAGGTGCGACCCGGCAGGTCGGTGGTAATTTTAAGCGGTGCGCTTTTTAGCGTCGTGATACCCACTTCAGGGGCCTGTTGCTGACCGGCCTGCTGAGAATCTTTGTTATCACATCCTGTTAGCACTAAGCTGCCTGAAAGCATCAGAACGGCCGCCAGAGGCGTTAACCCTCTGTTTTTGTTCATAAATAAACCTCGAGTGTCCGATATCGATTGTTCAATGGATCACAAACCCATAAACCCATTGCTGCGTTTAAATTATGGTCGTGCTATGGTACATACATTCGGAAATGTATGTAAGTCTAACGCTTTGTAAAAAACACCCTCATGGCACGAAATACCAAACAACAAGCTCAGGAAACGCGAAATCACATCATAGATGCGGCTATCGAGCGCTTTTCTGAACATGGCGTTTCTAAAACGTCACTGGCTGATATTGCCGCAAGTGCTGGCGTGACGCGGGGTGCAATCTACTGGCATTTCAAAAATAAAACGGATTTGCTCAATGAGATTTGGGCACAGTCCGAATCCGGAATGGCAGACCTGGAGCTTGAGTATCAATCAAAATACCCGGCGGATCCACTCTCTGTTATGCGAGCTATGTTGCTGTATGTCCTTGACGCGGCAGCCACTGATCCGAGAAGACGTGCACTTATGGAAATTATTTACCATAAATGTGAGTTCGTCGGTGAAATGACTACCCTCCAGCTAATGCAGCAAAATCTCTATCTTGAATGTTATGAGAAGATAGAAGAGGTTTTACAACAGTGTATTGATGCAAAGCAACTTCCGGAAAATCTTAACACGCGTCGCGTCGCTGTAGTGATGCGTGGCTACATCAGCGGCATCATGGAAAACTGGCTGTTTATGCCGGAGAGCTTTGACCTCGCCGCCGACGCGCCGCAGCTGGTGGACACGCTGATCGAGATGCTGATCGGGTGCCCAACCTTGCGCAAGCCAGCATAGCGCGAAATTATGAACGTGCGGCGACTTTCTGCTCGAAATCTCGCTGCACAATCGCCAGCGCTGCCAGCACGGTTTCTGGCGCTATCTGATTCTCTTCCAACAGCATAATCAAATCTACGGCCAGTTTGACCTCTTCCGGTGCAGTATCCAGCGACATACGTCTTCCTTATAGTAATAAAAATTTCAGATGCGCAGCATTCTGACCACGCCAACCATGACCAGCGCGCCGGCAAACGCGGCCAGCAGCGCCCGCGGGTGGAAGATTGCCAGCGTCCCGTAGTCAAAATAACTGCTGACATAGCCGCCAATCAAGGCACCCACTGCAGTCAATAACAACGTTGGCATCAGGCCGCCGGGGCGGCCGGGGAAAAAACGGCGTGCAATAACGCCCACCAGCAAACCGGTTACCATCCAGCTAATCAGCCCCATAGCGGCCTCTCTTTCAGCGAGTTATCATCCGATTATAGCCCGCGCTCGCGATTTTCGATGCCGCGCTCAATTCGCTTCAACGCCTGCAGGCAGCGCTGCAAACGCCCTTCGAGTGCAGCCACCTCACGCTGAAGTTGCTGCTGCTGTGCCAGCGTTTCCTGCACGGCCAGCAGACTTTCCCGGTCCTGAATCATCGCCCGCAGGCGGCGCTCAAAATCCTGATGTTCGGCCAGCTTTTCATACAGGTTCTCGCGCACCGGCGCCGCGCGGGTCTCACTGCTGCGCATCTTGAGCGTTGCCAGTTCGCGCTGCATGGCGCTCATCTGCAGCACCACGCGTTCGGCCATCCATGCCACGCTTTCCGGGCGATTATCCCTCACGCTCTGTTTTAACAGCGCCATGGTCTGTCTGACTTCCTGCAGATAATCGCCCAGGCGGGTAGAGTGGCTGTGAAATAACTGATGGTCAAAGCGCGCCTGCGCATTACGTTTATTAGCATGCGGCTCGACAGCCTGCGCCAGCTGTTCCAGCTGCGTTTCCAGTTGTTGCAGTAAAGCTGCGCTTTTCATCGTGTTCTCCAGGGCAGTATTGCGGCTATGATACCCTGTTTAGAGCCAATTTTTTCGGGTACGCCATGCAACGTTATCTTCTTATTACTCTTGGCTGGTTGGCGGTGGTACTGGCCACGCTCGGCGTGGTACTGCCGCTGCTGCCAACCACGCCATTTTTACTGCTGGCGGCCTGGTGCTTTGCCCGGTCTTCTCCGCGCTTCCATCACTGGCTACTGCACCGCTCGGTATTCGGGCGCTACCTGCGTCACTGGCAGCAGCATCGGGCAATGCCACCGGGCGCCAAGGGCAGGGCGATCCTGTTTATTCTGCTGACCTTTGCCTTTTCCTTGTGGATGGTCAAAATTCTCTGGGTACGCCTGCTGCTGCTGGCGATACTCTGCTGCCTGCTGATCTTTATGATCCGCCTGCCAGTGGTTGACGAAGAGCAGGAAAAGCGCTGATTTCGCTAAACACGGTTGCAATTGTCCGGCGTTTTGCCTAGATTTGGTCGTTTTCGTGCGCGGCTTTCCCCCAGTGTTTGAATTTCACCCGGCTTTATCGTCGTGCGTGAAGCAAGCCGCGTGAGTCAGATTTGTATTTACCAGGCACAACACTATGACCGCGACTGCGCAGCAGCTTGAATTCCTTAAAAACAGTATCAAAAGCATCCCGGACTACCCAAAACCGGGCATTCTCTTTCGTGACGTCACCAGCCTGCTGGAAGATCCGAAAGCGTATGCGTTGAGCATTGAGCTGTTAGTTGAACGCTATCGTCACGCTGGCATCACCAAGGTGGTGGGCACTGAGGCGCGCGGTTTCCTGTTCGGCGCACCGGTTGCGCTTGGGCTGGGCGTGGGCTTCGTACCGGTGCGTAAACCCGGCAAGCTGCCGCGTAAAACTTTTGCCGAAAGCTACGAGCTGGAGTACGGCACCGACCAGCTAGAACTGCATTGTGATGCTATCCAGCCGGGTGACGTGGTGCTGGTGGTTGACGATCTGCTGGCGACCGGCGGCACGATTGAGGCCACCGTGAAGCTGATCCGCCGCGCGGGCGGCACCGTGAAAGATGCCGCTTTCATCATTAATCTGTTTGACCTCACCGGCGAATCACGCCTGAAGGCGCAGGGCATTGAAAGCTACAGTCTGGTGAACTTCCCCGGTCACTAAGATTTTGCGGGGCGGCTGGTCCGCCCCGATCTCTCCTCATCTGCTTCTCTCCCTGTACACCAAATGCCTTCAACCGCTGTTCGGCACAAAAAGCAGCGATTCATCCCCCCTGATGCTTACACTTGTGCGGCAAAATGCAGCCGTCACCGTGATAAAGGAAGTTCGGGATGAACAAAATCGCTACCGTTACTACTCTCCTCGCCGCACTGGCGGGTGCCACAGCCGCAAACGCCGCTCAGACTAAGGCCCCTGTTGATTATCAGTACCAGACAAAAGATATCAGCGGGCTGCACACCTTCACGCTGGGATACGCCCAGAGCCACATTCAGCATTTCAACAATATCAAAGGTCTTAACCTTAAATATCGCTACGAAATCCCTCAGCTGCCGCTCAGCGCGATGGTGTCACTTACCTGGATGAACGGGCGCGGTAGCCAGTTTGCACAGTTTGATGGCGCCTCAGAGAATAAATACCATCGCGTGCGCTACTATTCGCTGATGGTGGGGCCGGCTTATCGCATCAGCCATTGGGCCAGTCTCTACGCGCTGGCTGGCCCGGGCTGGGAAAGCAGCACCAATATCACCCACTATCGAGATGCTGATGGTGAACATTCCGGGCGCAAAAAAAGGGCCCGTTCGCGTTTTGCCTGGGGGGCGGGAATGCAGTTCAACCTGATTGATAACCTGGCGCTGGACGTCGGTTATCAGGGCGGTCACCTGCAGAAAACGTCCAGTCACGGCTTCAACGTTGGCGTGGGGTATCGTTTCTAACTACCTCCACAACCTTCATCTTTTACAGCCACAGGATCGTGGCTGTTTGTCTGATATCTGCGCCCTTAGCCGCGATAAAGTGATTGAATAAGACGAGCAAGCCGGGAACTGTTATAGTTGCTCACTCTGGTTTATCACGACCTTGTACACCCATTCATTCCAATCGATGATGAAGTCTTAATGAGCTATCAGGTACTGGCCCGCAAGTGGCGTCCGCAAGCGTTTACTGATGTTGTCGGTCAGCAACATGTTCTGACCGCGCTGGCTAACGGTTTGTCCCTTGGCCGCATCCATCACGCCTATCTTTTCTCCGGCACCCGTGGCGTTGGTAAGACCACCATTGCCCGCCTGCTGGCAAAGGGGCTGAACTGTGAAACCGGCATAACCGCTACCCCGTGCGGGCAGTGTGACAACTGCCGTGAAATCGAACAGGGGCGCTTTGTCGATCTGATTGAAATCGATGCCGCTTCCCGTACTAAAGTGGAAGACACGCGCGATCTGCTGGATAACGTCCAGTACGCTCCGGCGCGTGGTCGTTTTAAAGTCTATCTGATCGATGAAGTTCACATGCTCTCGCGCCACAGCTTTAACGCGCTGTTGAAAACGCTGGAAGAGCCGCCGGAGCACGTCAAATTTCTGCTAGCCACCACCGACCCGCAAAAGCTGCCGGTGACCATTCTGTCGCGCTGCCTGCAGTTCCACCTCAAGGCGCTCGATCAGGAACAGATCCGCGGCCAGCTTGAGCACGTGCTGAAGGCCGAACAGATTGCTGCGGAAACGCGTGCACTGCAGCTGCTGGCGCGTGCTGCAGACGGCAGTATGCGCGACGCGCTGAGCCTGACCGATCAAGCCATCGCCATGGGGCAGGGGCAGGTGACCACCGCCACGGTGAATGACATGCTCGGCACCCTTGACGACGAACAGCCGCTGGCGCTGATTGAAGCGCTGGTTAATGCCGACGGTGAACAGGTGATGGCGCTGCTGACTCAGGCCGCATCGCGCGGCGTGGAGTGGGAAGCGCTGCTGGTGGAGATGCTTACCTTGCTGCACCGCGTGGCGATGATCCAACTGCTGCCTTCAGCGCTCGGTGATGACATGGCCGCGATTGAACAGCGGCTGCGTGAACTGGCGCGGGTGCTGCCACCGGCAGATGTGCAGCTCTATTATCAAACGCTGCTGATGGGGCGTAAAGAGCTGCCGCTGGCGCCGGATCGCCGCATGGGCGTCGAGATGACGCTGCTGCGTGCGCTGGCTTTTCATCCGAAAGCGGTGATTGCTGAACCGGTTGCACGCCCGACCATGACGCCACAGGCCACTGCTGCGGTGATGCCTGCACCGGATGCCGCGCCGCCGTCCAGCCCGCCTGCAGCGCATACCGTGGAGTCCCCGCCACCGCAGGGATTACCGGATACCACCAGCCAGCTCCTACAGGCGCGCACGCAGCTGCTGCGCCATCAGGGGGCGAGTAAGCCAAAAAAGAGTGAGCCGGCGGCGCAGGGTGCGCGGCCGGCAAGCTCGGCACTGGAGCGCCTGGCCGCCGTTACCGAACGCGGGCAGCAGCGCCTGCAGCAGGCCGCAGCGCAACCCGCCGCGCCGGTAAAGGAAGAGGCCTACCGCTGGAAAGCGCTCAATCCGACAGAAGTCAAAACGGAAAAGGTCGCCACGCCAAAAGCGCTGCGCACCGCACTTGAGCTGGAAAAACATCCGGAACTGGTGGCGAAGCTGGTTGCTGAGTCATTACAGCGTGATGCCTGGGCTGCCGAGATCGCTGCGCTTACGATGCCAAAACTGGTGCAGCAGCTGGCGCTCAACGCCTGGAAAGAGCCGACCGAAAACGGCATCTGCCTGCATCTGCGCTCCAGCCAGCGCCATCTGAATTCGCCCTCGGCGCAGAAAGCGCTGAGTGATGCCTTGAATGCTGCTTCCGCACACCCCATTGAATTAACCGTGGTGGAAGATGATAATCCGGCGGTGCTGACCCCGCTGGAGTGGCGGCAAAAAATTTACGAAGAGAAACTGGCGCAGGCGCGTCAGTCGATTATCACGGATACTCATATCCAGACGCTGCAGCGATTTTTCGACGCTGACGTAGACGAAGAGAGTATCCGACCTGTTTAACCCGCCGCATTATCACGTGATGATGTGGCCTGAGCTGAAGAGAGAGAACTTATGTTTGGTAAAGCCGGATTGGGCAACCTGATGAAGCAGGCCCAGCAAATGCAGGACAAAATGGCGCAGGTGCAGGAAGAGATCGCTGCGATGGAAGTGACCGGTGAATCTGGCGCTGGCATGGTCAAGGTCACCATCAACGGTGCGCACAACTGCCGCCGCGTGGAAGTGGATCCAAGCCTGCTGGAAGATGACAAAGACATGCTGGAAGACCTGATTGCTGCGGCATTCAATGATGCCGCACGTCGCGTTGCTGAAACCCAGAAAGAGAAAATGGCGGCCGTTTCCAGCGGAATGTCTCTGCCACCTGGCTTCAAGATGCCATTCTGATGCAAACCAGCCCGCTCCTTGAAGCACTGATGGAGTCGCTGCGTTGCCTGCCGGGCGTCGGGCCGAAGTCGGCACAGCGCATGGCTTTCCAGCTGTTACAGCGCGACCGCAGTGGCGGTATGCGACTGGCGCAGGCCCTGACGCGGGCGATGTCGGAGATTGGTCACTGTGCCGACTGCCGGACATTCACCGAGCAGGAAACCTGCACCATCTGCGCCAATCCCCGGCGTCAGCAGAACGGCCTGATCTGCGTGGTGGAGAGCCCGGCAGATATTCACGCCATTGAGCAGACCGGGCAGTTTGCCGGGCGCTACTTTGTGCTGATGGGCCATCTGTCGCCGCTGGATGGCATCGGACCGAATGATATCGGCCTCGATCGCCTTGAGCAGCGGCTGGAAAAAGAGTCAATTCAGGAAGTGATCCTCGCCACCAACCCGACGGTTGAAGGCGAAGCTACCGCCAACTACATTGCCAGCCTGTGTGAACAGTATGGTGTGGACGCCAGCCGCATCGCGCACGGCGTGCCGGTGGGCGGCGAGCTGGAAATGGTCGACGGCACCACGCTGTCGCACTCTCTGGCCGGGCGCCTCAAGATTAAATTCTGAACAATCAACGGCACGAGTTAATCGTGCCGTCTTGAAATCCCCAAATATCCCCCCACTTATATCCTCAACGTTCATCAACCTGTTCTTAGTTGAGGTAGCAATGACCATGAAAGGACAAGAGACCCGTGGCTTCCAGTCAGAGGTAAAACAACTTCTGCACCTGATGATCCACTCCCTCTATTCAAATAAAGAAATCTTCCTGCGTGAGCTGATCTCAAACGCCTCTGACGCCGCCGACAAGCTGCGCTTCCGTGCGTTATCCACCCCGGACCTTTACCAGGGTGACGGCGAGCTGCGCGTACGGGTTTCGGTCGACAAGGAAAAACGCACCCTGACGTTGAGCGACAACGGTATCGGGATGCGTCGTGACGAAGTGATTGAAAACCTCGGTACCATTGCCAAGTCAGGCACCAAATCCTTCCTCGAATCACTGGGTTCAGACCAGGCGAAAGACAGCCAGCTGATCGGCCAGTTTGGTGTTGGTTTCTACTCGGCGTTTATCGTGGCCGATAAAGTGTCAGTCCGCACCCGCGCAGCCGGCGCTGCCGCCGATGAAGGCGTGTTCTGGGAATCTGCCGGTGAGGGCGAATACACGATCGCCGACATCACTAAAGAAGATCGCGGCACGGAAATCACGCTGCATCTGCGCGAAGGCGAAGATGAGTTCCTTGATGCATGGCGCGTGCGCAGCATTATCAGCAAGTATTCCGACCATATTGCCCTGCCGGTAGAGATTGAAAGCCATAACGAAGAAGACAACACCACCAGCTGGGAAAAGATCAACAAAGCGCAGGCGCTGTGGACGCGTAATAAGTCTGATATCAGCGAAGACGAATACAAAGAGTTCTACAAACACGTCGCGCATGACTATACCGACCCGCTGACGTGGAGCCACAACCGCGTTGAGGGCAAGCAGGAGTACACCAGCCTGCTCTACATCCCGGCGCAGGCGCCGTGGGATATGTGGAACCGCGATCACAAGCACGGCCTGAAACTGTACGTGCAGCGCGTGTTCATCATGGACGACGCCGAGCAGTTTATGCCGAACTATCTGCGCTTCGTCAAAGGGCTGATCGACTCTAACGACCTGCCGCTGAACGTCTCGCGTGAAATCCTGCAGGACAGCCGCATCACGCAGACCCTGCGCGGCGCGTTGACCAAGCGCTCCCTGCAGATGCTGGAGAAAGTGGCGAAGGATGATGAAGAGAAATATCAGAAATTCTGGCAGCAGTTTGGTCTGGTGCTGAAAGAAGGCCCGGCAGAGGACAGCGGCAACGTGGCGACCATCGCCAAACTGCTGCGTTTTGCCAGCACCAGCAGCGAAGGTCCGGCGCAGACCGTGTCGCTGGAAGATTACGTCAGCCGCATGGTGGAAGGGCAGGAGAAGATTTACTACATCACTGCCGACAGCTACGCCGCGGCGAAAAGCAGCCCGCATCTGGAGCTGTTCCGTAAGAAAGGCATCGAAGTGCTGCTGCTCTCCGACCGCATCGACGAATGGATGATGAGCTATCTGACCGAATTCGACGGTAAGTCTTTCCAGTCGGTGAGCAAAGCGGATGACGCGCTGAGCAAACTGGCCGATGAAGAGACCGAAGAGCAGAAAGAAGCGGAGAAAGCGCTGGAGCCGTTCGTGGAGCGCGTGAAAACGCTGCTGGGTGAGCGCGTGAAAGAGGTGCGTCTGACGCATCGTCTGACCGACACCCCGGCGATTGTCACCACCGAAGCGGACGAAATGAGCACCCAGATGGCGAAGCTGTTTGCTGCTGCTGGCCAGGACGTGCCGGAAGTGAAGTATCTGTTTGAGCTGAACCCGGATCACGCTCTGGTGAAACGCGCCGCCGATACGCAGGATGAAGCCCGCTTTGCCGAGTGGGTTGAGCTGCTGCTGGACCAGGCGCTATTCGCCGAGAAAGGCACGCTGGACGATCCTAACCAGTTTATCCGCCGCATGAACCAGCTGCTGCTGGGTTAATCGCCTCTGTCCAACGGGCGAGGTATGCCTCACAGCTGGGCAGATCGCAGTAAGGGTCGGGCAAGTGCCTGACCCTTTTTTTATCCTGCTTTATTCCCCCAAACACCAGCGCGCTGGGTTGTTCAACATATACTCGCGCACATGATTTAATTCCCTCTCATCACGTATTACTCGCTCCCAATATCCGCGCTGCCACAGCTTAGCTCCCGCAAACATTTTGCCGATCTCTCTGCTCACTGCCGCTTTATAACTCCCAATGATGGTGCTGAGCGGGTGCTGGTTGCCATCCGATATGATCAGAATGCAGTGCAGGTGATTGGGCATAATGATAAAGCTGTCGGGCAGGCATTTGGGAAAATGTGCTGTCAGGCTTTGGCGTAATTCCCGTGCGATTATCCCCCTCTGATTCAGCCAGCTTTGATTGCGCGTACAGCGTCCGAAATAGTGTTTTTTTGTTCAGGCAGCACAGGGTCAGATAATAATATCCCGGCTGACGGTAGTCGTAGTGTTTAAGGCGCAGAGACTTCCTTTGGTGCATGAGATCCTCCTTTTTGAGGAGCATATCAGCGCCTGGCATTACGCGGGGTTTTGGCGTGAAGATAGTCGGCACGGCTCGCAAAATGGCGGGCGAGGCATGCCTCACCCCTACGATAATCGCCGTGGGGGGCGGGCATGTGTAGCGCCGGGCTGATGGGTTACAGATCGAACCGGGCTGATAGGTAACACTTTCAGCCCTCATATCGCCTGATACTGTGGCTGACTGCCTCATAGTAGCCCAGTATCTTTCTCCCAAACAGGATTGACGTACCCCCTTCATCTTCTTCCCTTATCTCTATCCATTCTCCCCGCAGCGACTCACTGACGAACAACCGCCTTCCCTTCAGCCTTATGTCCCCTTTTTGCTGCACCCGGTACAGCTTCGCCCCCTCGTCATACGCCACCTCCGGCACCTCTCCCGTGTATTCACGCCCGGATTTCCTCCACAGGCTTGACGGCACCGCTCCGCCCACCGCCGAGTGCGGTCGCACCGTGTTGTACTCCTCCCTGAACGCGTTGAACCAGGCCTGCTGCTCCTCCAGCGTGCCGTAACGGTGGCCGTACGACATCGCCTCCTTCAGCGTCCGGTGCATCCGCTCGTGGCGCCCGTTCTCCGTCGGTTTTCCCGGCCTGATGCGCTCGGGCAGGATGCCCAGCTTTATCAGCCATACGCTCAGCGGCGTCAGTCCGCCCAGCCCCGTACCGGCGAACGGGTTGCCGTTGTCCGTGCGGATAACCTCCGGCAGCCCGTTTTCCCTGAACGCCTGCTCCAGGCATGCCCTGACGAAGGCGCCCGTCTCGGCTGCGCCCGCCTCGCAGCACAGCAGCTGGCGGCTGTGCAGGTCGGTCAGCGTAAAGGCGTGGCACCAGCGGTCGCCCCCGCCGGACAGCAGGAACTTCCCTTTAAAATCTGCGCCCCAGGTCTGGTTAACGTCGCTGACGTCACGAAGAGGGACCTGCCGGACGGGCGATTTTCTACGCGTGGCGGCGGGCCTGACCAGGCCATGTTGGCGGAGGATGTTCCCGATAGTGCTGGCAGCGGGCACCGTCCAGGCAGCTGAGCGCCCGGGGATCGAAGCGCTGCAGCCACTTGTAGGCGGTTTTACGGCTGATGCCGAACTCACGGCAAAGGTGAGAAATAGAGTACTCGCCTGACTGGCAGGCGAGTATGAAACGGTGACGCTGCATGGTGTGGGTCTCAGTCCAGGGCATAGTGAGTCTCCTCTGCTATGCCGTTTATAACTGTTACCCATCAGCCCGGTCTAAAGTGTTACCTATCAGCCCGGTTCGTACACATGCCTCGCCCCTACGTTAATCGCCGTGGGGGGCGGGCATGCCTCGCCCCTACGTTAATCGCCGTGGGGGGCGGGCAAGCCTCACCCCTACGTTAATCGCCGTAGGGGTCGGGCATGCCCGACCCGCAGCATCGCAAACTCGCCGACCCGCAGCACGCCCGGCCCCTCATTAACCCGCGATCGATGCTTCCTCTAACAGCCAGCGGCGGAACAGGTCGATCTCGGTTTCCTCTTTACGCGACGCTTTCACCATCATCCAGGTGGCGCGGTCCACTTCGGCAAAGCCCAGCGGTGCAATCAGCGATCCGTCCCGGATCTCTTTTTTCACCAGGATCTGCGGCGTCATAATAATCCCCAGTCCATTACGCGCCGCCTGAATCGCCAGCGTCAGATTATCAAAATGCCTGCCTGCCCAGAAATCGCCGCGCGCGCCGGTTTTCTTCGCCCATTCGGCCCAGGCGTGCAGTTTAGTATCGGCATGCAGCAGCGGCAGAGTAGAGAAATCGGTCTCGTAGTTGAAGCGGTTAGCGAACAGCGGCGAACAGACCGGGCCAATATAGTCGACGGTAATCAGCGTAGCGGCAATGTCCTCCTGCAGCGACTCCTCGTGGCTGACGATCAAAATATCAGTGTACTCACTACGCACCCGTTCAATATCCACGTGGGTTTGAAAGGTGAGGGCAATTTCGGCGTGGCGTTCGGTGAAGCGGCTGATACGTGGAATCAACCATTGCGCCAGGAAGCTCGGCGCGCAGGAGATCGTCAGGCTGTGCAAATTTCTGGCCCTGATTTTCTCACAGGTTACTTCAATTTCACGAAAGGTTTGCATGCAGCAAACCTTAAGGCGCTCGCCGTCGGATGTTAGCTGAACCCGACCATTTGCCCGCAGAAACAGCGGCTTGCCCAACCACTCCTCAAGCTGCTTGATTTGATGGCTGACTGCGCTATGCGTCACGTTCAGTGATTGTGCAGCCAAGCTAAAGCTTTGGTGCAGGGCTGCCTGATGAAAATAGCGTAAAGCGCGCAGAGAAGGGAGGCCGGACATAAAAATACCCTGTGAGAAAATCTAACAGCAAGTGTCTGTTTATATCATTTTAAAGTCCAGCACGATTTCCCTACTCTGGCTGCGGAGTCGGGAGCGTTGTCCTGCCAGCGACCAGCGGACACCCCAGGATTGAGGCTCCAGCGACACAGCCGTATTTTCCTCTTGTCAGCCCACAATAACGAACAACTGCTATGTGAAGGAAAGGAAAATGACAAACCAGCACTCCATCAAACCACAGCTCGTCATGTTTACCGGCGGTCGAGATAGCACCCTGGCGGCTTGTTATCTGATGTTACAGGGTATCCCTGTACACCTCTGGTCAGGAAACAGTGGATGCTCACTGCATCGCGGCATCCTGTCGCACCGCGTTGAAGAACTGAAAAACCGGTTTGGGGATCTCGTTGTCGGTCACACCATTGCCGACATCAGCGGGGCGTTCCGCTCTATTGCTATCGAACATCTGGAAACCGACATCCTGAAATACCGCAAAAACCTGGTGCTGCTGGGGGAGAAACTGGCTATCCACGCGCATCTGGTGGATTTTTGCCACCGCAACGACATCAACACCATCAACGATGGCATTACCCATTATCAGATGGAGTTCCCGGAGCAGCGCCAGGTGGCAAAAACCTTCCTGATGGAAATGATGGCGCAGTACGACATCAACTATCAGTCACCAATCTATGAATTTGCCCAGTCGGCGGACGATGTGAAATATCGCCTGTTACAGCTGGGGATCTCCACCAAATCACTCGAGGGGATCAGCATCTTTGCCGACAGCTTCTCCACGCCGAATGATGAGGTGATCCTCGCTTATCTGCGCGATAAGGCGCCGCTGGCACAGAATATCGTGCGCTTCCTGTCTGGTGAAACCCTGATGACGCCAGTGCTGAAAACCAGCGCCGCCGCCTGAAACTGAATAAGCAACGGTGACGCGCCCTGCGGGCTGCGTCGCCCGTTCGGAGCCTGAGATGAAAATAATCGTTAAGTGTGCGGCCATTATCATTAATCAGCGTTCGCTATTACTGACCCGCAAAAGCGGTACAGAGATTTTTATCTCCCCCGGGGGCAAGCCGTTGCCCGGTGAAGATCACCTCAGCTGCCTGAAGCGCGAACTTCAGGAAGAGCTGGGCGTACAGATTAAAAGCTTCCGGCCGTTTGGCCTGTTTCACGGGCGCGCCGAGTTTGAAGCCATGGCCATTGAGAACCACGTTTATCACGTGGAGATCGCCGGGCAGCCGCGTGCCGGAAGCGAAATTGAGGAGATTGCGTGGGTGAATTACCGCAAGCCTCCCTGTGAAATCCCGGTTGGCTCCATCTTCCGCGATAACGTAATGCCACTGCTTTTCCAGCAAGAGTTGATTAACTAATGGACGCATCCTCACTTTCCCCCCAGCTACAGCAGATCCACGGCGATCGATTCTACAAGCGAGTGCATATGCTGAGAGACGAACTGCGCGATGAACTGACCGAGGTGTACCAACTGCAGAACTACGATCTGTTCTTTGTGCAGTCGGTGCGCGTCGGGCTGGTGATCCTGTCGCACCTGTTCCATAAACAGGAAACCACGCTGTGCCTGGCGAAACACGCTCACTATCAGCCCATCAGTGAACTGTTCAGCATGGCGACCCAAACCGGGCCGGGGAGCGTGCCGATTATCACCCACGTCAACCCCTACACTGGCGAAGTGAACAGTCTGAAAGACTGCAAAGGAAAAGGGGTGGTCGATGCTTCCCACAGTTTTGCCACCACCCGTCACGCGGAACTGACGCAGGACAGCTCGATCTTTGTCGCCCCGCTGCACAAACATGCCTCTCTGACCATCGGGCTGGCGATTATTGCGCTGCGCCCGGAGCATTTCAGCACGCTGATGCGCAGCGAACTGCGGCTGTTTGAGGACTCGACCTCTTCGGCTAAGCCGCTGGAAGAGGCGCTGGAAAACGTGCGCAGCAAAAGCTGGCAGCCGTACAACGTGGCGCAGGTCAGCAGGGTAGCGCTGAAAGATGTGGCGGGCATGGACTTCACCTCCATCAGCGAACCGGGCCTGCCGTTCAGCTGTTTTCCGGTGCCTGCGCTCAGCGAAAACCTGCAGCAACAGGTCAAAGATGCCGGTGCCAGCTATTTCCCGCAGACCAAAACGCTGCGTGTGTCGTGCTGGGCGCGCGGTGACGGGCAGCAATCGGTGGACATGACCGAACAGGTCGAACGTCATCTCCACACCCTGTGGGAGGCAAAATGAAAAACGGCTTCGCTATAAACGGCAACATGATTGGCCTGCTCGGTGGGCTGATCCTCAGCACCGATTCGGTGTTTATCCGCATGATGGGCATCGAGAACTCCTGGCTGATCGTTGCGCTGCGCGGCATCTGCATGTGGGGGATCTGCCTGCTAATCTGGACCTTCTGGCGTCAGAGCCGGTCAACCATTGGTACGCCCTGGCTGACCAGGGATAATATCCTGTCGACGCTGTTTTTCTGCATCGCTTCCGCCTGCTTCGTTAACGCGCTGAACCGCGGCAATGTCGCTACGGTGCTGGTGATTATCTCCTCCACGCCGTTTATCTCCGCGCTGATCTCGCGCCTGCTGTTCAAAGTCGCTATCGATCGCAGCGTGATGCTGGCGTCGCTGGCGGGGATTGCCGGCGTCGCGATTGTGATGTCAGGACGCGGGCTAAGCGGCGATGGCGTAGCCAATCTTTATGCGCTGGCCACCGCCGTATCGATGGCGCTGGCGTTTATCTTCACCTCACGCGTTAGCGGCGGTAGTGCTGGCCTGCCTTCGCTCGGCGCGATGCTGGCTTCGCTCATCATCATGCTGTGGCCTGACGCTAACATGGTCGATAGTCTGAAAGTGTTATCGCTGGCGCAATATGGCTGGGTGATTGCCGAAGGGGCGCTGATCATGCCGCTGGCTATGGGTTTAATCACCTTATCGACCCGTTTTGTCTCCCCGGCGAATGCGGGCCTGTTTTTACTGCTGGAAACCGCACTTGCGCCGCTATGGATGTATCTGTTCCTTGGGGAAGTGCCAACAATTCATGCAGTTATTGGTGGGGCCATCATTATCATCGCGGTGATTTCGCAGTCGCTGTATGCGCGGCGCCAGGTGGCGTTACAGGACTGCGCGGGTGCGGGTTAACCGCTCCCTTCCTTGTGGATACCGGGCCATAATGGTATGTTCTTGCCCTTGGATAACGTGATCATTTAAGCAATTCGCAAGGGGATTTACGCAATGCGTATTATTCTGCTCGGAGCTCCGGGTGCAGGTAAGGGGACTCAGGCTCAGTTCATTATGGAGAAATACGGTATTCCGCAAATCTCCACGGGTGACATGCTGCGCGCCGCGGTGAAAGCCGGTTCGGAGTTGGGTCAGAAAGCCAAAGAGATTATGGACGCCGGTAAACTGGTTACCGACGAACTGGTTATCGCACTGGTTAAAGAGCGTATCGCCCAGGAAGATTGCCGCAACGGCTTCCTGCTGGACGGTTTCCCGCGCACCATTCCTCAGGCTGATGCCATGAAGGAAGCGGGCATCAAAGTCGACAACGTGCTGGAGTTCGCGGTACCTGATGAACTGATCGTTGAGCGTATCGTTGGTCGCCGCGTACACGCGCCGTCTGGCCGCGTTTACCATGTGACGTTCAATCCACCAAAAGTGGAAGGGAAAGACGACGCGACCGGCGAAGAGCTGACCACGCGTAAAGATGACCAGGAAGAGACCGTGCGTAAGCGTCTGGTGGAATATCATCAGATGACCGCTCCGCTGATTGCTTACTACAGCAAAGAAGCCGCAGCAGGTAACACCGCTTACCACAAGATCGACGGCACCCGTAAAGTGTCTGAAGTCAGCGCTGAACTGGCTAAAATCCTCGGTTAATCCCTGGTTAGTGCTCATTGAGCCAGGAAAACCTGGCTCAATTGCAGCAATTGGTTTCTCCCCCGTCTTTTTCCGCTAAAATAAGTCTCGTTTGCATTTCGCACCATGCCTGAAATCAAGGAATAACAATGAGGCAAGATAAGCCCGGCGTACTGTTGGTTAACTTAGGCACACCCGATGCCCCGACCACACCAGCCGTAAAACGTTACCTTAAGCAATTCCTCAGCGACAAGCGCGTGGTCGATACTCCGCGCTGGCTATGGTGGCCGATTCTCAATCTCGCTATTTTGCCGCTTCGTTCACCGCGCGTATCAAAGCTGTATGCTTCAGTATGGATGGACGAAGGTTCACCGCTGATGGTGTATAGCCAGCGCCAGCGTGCGGCACTGGCGGCACGGCTGGATATGCCGGTGGCACTGGGAATGAGCTACGGAAATCCGAGCCTGAAAAGCGCCATCGATAGCCTGATGGAGCAGGGCGTTAACCGCCTGATCGTACTGCCGCTGTATCCGCAGTTCTCCTGCTCTACCGTTGCCGCGGTGTGGGACGGGATTACCAGCGTGTTTGCCGGTTACCGCAGTCTGCCGTCGGTAAACTTTATCCGCGATTATGCTGAGCACCCGGCCTATATCGCCGCCCTGAAAGCCTCGGTTGAGCGTTCATTTGCTAAGCACGGCAAGCCGGATCTGCTGGTGGGCTCGTTCCACGGCATCCCACAGCGCTTTGCTAATGAGGGTGACGACTATCCGCAGCGCTGCCATGACACCTTTGAGGCACTGAAAAGCTCGCTCGGTCTCAGCAGCAGTGAGGCGATGCTCACCTTCCAGTCACGCTTTGGCCGCGAGCCGTGGTTGATGCCCTACACCGATGAGACGATGAAGTCCCTGCCGGCGAAAGGCGTGAAGCATGTGCAGATCATGAGCCCGGGCTTCTCGTCTGACTGCCTGGAGACGCTGGAAGAGATCAACGGCGAGAACCGCGAAATCTTCCTGCACGCGGGCGGCACGCGCTTTGAGTACATCCCGGCGCTGAATGATGATGAAGCCCACATCACCATGATGATGGAACTGGTGAATCAGTATCGCTAATCCCACGGGGCGGTAACGCCCCACAGCGATCGTCTCAGAGCGCATTTATGTTATCATTGCGCTCTGATCCCCTGCCCGTAGTCCGCAAATATGAAATTCCCCGGTAAGCGTAAATCCAAACACTATTTCCCCGTCAGCGCGCGCGATCCGCTGCTGCAGCCGGTTCAGCCGGTCAATGATGCCGCCAACAGCTGGATCGTCGGTATCGATCAGATCCTGGTGGATATTGAAGCCAAAGTGGACGACGAGTTTGTGGCCCGTTACGGCCTCAGCCTCGGGCACTCGCTGGTCATTGAAGATGACGTGGCGGAAGCGCTGTACGCCGAGCTGCACCGCGAAAACCTGATCACCCATCAGTTTGCCGGCGGCACGATTGGCAACACCCTGCATAACTACTCGGTGCTGGCGGATGACCGCTCGGTCCTGCTCGGCGTGATGTGTGAAAACGTGCAGATCGGTGGCTATGCCTACCGTTACCTGTGCAACACTTCCAGCCGCACCGACCTGAACTATCTGCAGGGCGTGGAGGGGGCGATTGGCCGCTGCTTTACGCTGATTGGTGATAACGGTGAACGCACCTTCGCCATCAGCCCGGGCATGATGAACCAGCTGCGCCCGGAGAGCATCCCGGAAGAGGTGATCGCCGGAGCATCTGCGCTGGTGCTGACCTCCTATCTGGTGCGCTGCAAGCCGGGCGAGCCGATGCCCGCCGCCACCATGCAGGCGATTAGCTATGCCAAAAAGCATGATGTCCCGGTGGTACTGACGCTCGGCACCAAATACGTGATCGCCGATAACCCTCAGTTCTGGCGCGATTTCCTGCGCGAGCACGTTTCGGTAGTGGCGATGAATGAGGATGAGGCGTTTGAGCTGACCGGAGAGAGCGACCCGTTACAGGCGGCGAATATCGCCCTCGACTGGGTGGATCTGGTGCTGTGCACCGCCGGGCCAAACGGACTGTATATGGCGGCGTTTACCGAAGAGTCCGGCAAGCGCGTGACCCAGCATCCGCTGCTGCCGGGGGCCATTCCGGAGTTTAACCAGTATGAGTTCAGCCGCGCCATGCGCCATCAGGACTGCACCCAGCCGCTGCGTATTTTCTCGCATATCGCGCCGTACATGGGCGGGCCGGAGAAGATTATGAACACCAACGGGGCAGGGGATGGCGCACTGGCCGCGCTGCTGCACGACATCACCGCCAACAACTTCCACCGGGTGAACGTGCCGAACTCCAGCAAGCATGCGCGCAGTTATCTGACTTACTCTTCGCTGGCGCAGGTGTGTAAATACGCCAACCGCGTCAGCTATCAGGTGCTGAATCAGCATTCACCGCGCCTGACGCGCGGCCTGCCGGAGCGGGAAGATAGCCTGGAAGAGTCATACTGGGAGCGGTAAATTCATCACGGGTTACAACCGCTCCCGGCCTGGTAGGGGCTGACCCTCTTTTTCAGTCAGCCCGCAGCGGTGCCATTATCCCGGGTCGACCGGAAAAAATGGTCGACCCCTACGGGTTACAACCGCTCCCGGCCTGGTAGGGGCTGACCCTCTTTTTCGGTCAGCCCGCAATGGTGGCATCATCCCGGGTCGACCGGAAAAAATGGTCGACCCCTACGGGTTACAACCGCTCCCGGCATGGTAGGGGCTGACCCTCTTTTTCGGTCAGCCCGCAATGGTGAAATGGGTAAACGGTCGTTCCATAAGATCCCGGCGGGTTAAATCGGGCACTCCTGGGGGGCTGCTTCCGTGTTTAACAGCAGTAAATTCAACATGCTATTGGCGATCTCACGTTCGCCCATCACCACGCGATCCGCACCGCGCTCCATAATGTAATCCACTTCATCGTCATAGTGCGCACGGGCGATAATCTCAATGTTCGGGCGCTTCTCACGCGCTGCCGTCACAATCTCCCCCGCTTCATAGCCATTCGGAATAGTCAGCAGCAGCCAGCGTGCGCAGTCGAGACGCGCCAGCTCCATGGTATCGATGCGCGCCGCGTTACCCAGCACCGCTTTGATGCCCTGCTCGCGTAAGGCTTCCACGCGCGGGCGGCTGTTCTCCACCACCACAATCGGCACGCCGGCTGCCATCAGGCGGCTACCCAGCAGGCTGCCAACGCGGCCAAAGCCGACAATCACCGCGTGGTTGCACAAATCCACCGGGATCTGCTTCTCTTCCTCTACGGCCTCTTCCATCGTCAGCTGTTCGATGCTTTCGGTTTTTTGCAGATACTTCTCCAGCAGCGCAAACAGAATCGGATTGAGCATAATCGACAGAATAGCCCCCGCCAGCACCAGGTTGCGCCCGCTGTCCGGCAGCAGATTCAGGGAGATCCCCAGCCCGGCGAGAATAAAGGCGAACTCGCCAATCTGCGCGAGGCTGACGGAGATGGTCAGCGCGGTACGCTTTGAGTGACCAAACATGCTGACCAGCAGCAGCGCCACTAGCGATTTGCCCAGCACGATAATCGCCAGCGTGCCGAGCACCGCCAGCGGCTGCTGGATCAGGATCATCGGGTCGAACAGCATACCGACCGAGACAAAGAACAGCACCGCAAACGCATCGCGCAGCGGCAGCGTATCGTGCGCCGCCCGGTGGCTCAGCTCCGATTCATTCAGCACCATGCCAGCGAAGAAGGCACCGAGCGCGAAGGAGACATCAAAGAACTCTACCGCGCCAAAGGCGATGCCCAGCGCCAGCGCCAGCACCGCCAGAGTAAACAGCTCGCGCGAGCCGGTGGCGGCACTGCGGGCGAGGATCCACGGCACCACGCGCCGGCCCACCACCATCATCAGCACCATAAACGCCACCACCTTACCAATGGTGATCAGCAGATCGAGCAGCACCATGCCAACGCTGGCGGTGCCCGATTCAAACAGCCCGGCCACCGCCGGCAGCAGCACCAGCGCCAGCACCATCACCAGGTCTTCAACAATCAGCCAGCCAATCGCAATTTGTCCACGCTGGCTGTCAATCAGCTGTCGTTCTTCCAGCGCGCGCAGCAGCACCACGGTGCTGGCGGTGGAAAGACAGAGTCCAAACACCAGCCCGGTCATCATCGGCCATCCCAGCGCCCACGACAGCCCCATTCCGAGCAGCGTGGCGGCGGCGATCTGCGCAATCGCCCCAGGGATGGCTATCGACTTTACCGCCATCAGATCTTTCATCGAGAAGTGCAGACCGACGCCGAACATCAGCAGGATCACGCCCAGCTCGGCCAGTTCAGGGGCGAGATTAGTATCGGCAACAAAACCTGGGGTAAATGGCCCGGCCAGCACGCCAGCCAGCAGATAACCGACCAGAGGAGAGATGCGCAGGCGGTTCGCCAGCATACCGAAGAGGAAGGCGAGGACTAAGCCTCCGACAATCGTGGTGATAAGCGGTGTGGTGTGGTGCATATCCTCTCCTTTGAATGGAAATGTGTCCGATTGTAAGTTTTTAGTGTATGGCAAATTCTGACGAGGCGCCTGTCATAATTGGTAATAACGGCAAAAAATCTGAATCATTGAGATGAAGTTGCCACAAAGTGCGATTTATCCCACTTATCGATGTGCGGAGCAGGCTTTGCAGGAGAGTAACCCGGCGCGAAATACAGTTATCGCACCGGGCTGGCACTATTTACGGCGGTTATCAGGCAGGAAAGCAGTCAGGATGCCAAGAAGCGGCAGATAAGCACAGATTTGATAGACCACATCAATGCTGCTGTGGTCAGCCACCAGGCCCAGTACCGCCGCGCCCAGTCCGCCCATGCCGAAGGCAAAACCGAAAAACAGACCAGAAACCATGCCGATACGCCCTGGCATCAGCTCCTGGGCATACACCAGAATGGCGGAAAAGGCCGAAGCGAGGATAAAGCCAATCACTACCGAGAGCGCGCCGGTCCACCACAGGTTGGCGTGCGGCAGCAGTAGCGTAAACGGCGCCACGCCGAGAATGGACACCCAGATCACGCGCTTGCGGCCAATGCGGTCGCCAATCGGCCCGCCAATCACCGTCCCGGCCGCGACGGCGAACAGAAATGCGAACAGGTGCAGCTGCGCGCTCTGCACCGACAGGCCAAACTTGTGCATCAGATAGAAGGTGTAATAGCTGCTCAGACTGGTGAGATAGAAGTATTTAGAGAAAATCAGCACCAGCAGAATCGAAATGGCCCACGCCACCTGACGGCGGGGCAGCGGGCTGACGGCACTCTGCCCATGGCTTTTACTGGCGCGATGCTGGGTCTGATACCAGCGGCTGATCTGCAACAGCACCACAATCGCCAGCAGCGCGGCCAGCGAGAACCATGCGACGTTGCCGCGCCCGTAAGGGGCAATGATCAGCGCGGCCAGCAGCGGGCCGAGTGAACTACCCAGATTGCCACCCACCTGGAACAGCGACTGTGCCAGGCCGTGACGCCCGCCGGACGCCATGCGCGCCACGCGTGACGACTCGGGATGAAACACCGACGAGCCGGTTCCCACCAGCGCCGCCGCGACCAGTACCATGGGGAAGTTATTCGCCATCGCCAGCAGTACCAGCCCTGACAGAGTAAAGCCCATGCCAATCGGTAGCGACCACGGCTGCGGGTGTTTATCGGTATAATAGCCAATCAGCGGCTGCAGCAGTGAGGCGGTCACCTGATAGGTAAGGGTGATCATGCCGATCTGCACAAAGCTCAGCGAGAAATCGCTTTGCAGCAGCGGGTAAATCGCCAGGATCAGCGACTGGATCATATCGTTTAGCAGATGGGCAACGCTGATCGCGCCGAGAATGCCAAAAGCGGTCCGCTTCACCGGCAGATTCGCTGAAGCGAGGGTGTCATTACTTGCCATAAATTAACCTGTCATCGAAATTTGTTTTTATTGGAGAAGTTCAAGGGTGTGCCCCTGCCAGCAATATGAGGCAGAGAGATTACCCTTCAGACCCAATCCTGCTGCATAATCAGCCGGATGTCACAAAAAATTAATACTTTGTTACCCAATGCAGTTGTTCAACAAGGAGAGGCAGAGTGCCAGTACTGAAAAGAAGTCTCATCAGCGTGCTGACGGTAGCGCTGTTATCCACCCCCCTGATGGCGCAGGCGTGGGTGAAAGATCGCACCTATAAATTTACTGTCCTGCACACCAACGATCACCATGGGCGCTTCTGGCCAAACGAGCATGATGAGTATGGTCTGGCGGCGCAAAAAACCATGATGGACCAGATCCGCTATGAAGTGCAGGCGCACGGCGGCGCGACGCTGATCCTCTCCGGCGGCGATATCAATACCGGCGTACCGGAATCGGACCTGCAGGATGCCGAACCGGATTTTCGCGGCATGAACCTGATTGGCTACGACGCCATGGCGATTGGCAATCACGAGTTTGATAACCCGCTTTCCGTCCTGCGCCAGCAGCAAAAATGGGCCAAGTTCCCGCTGCTTTCCGCCAATATTTACCAGAAAAGTACCGGCAAGCGCCTGTTCCAGCCCTATGCGCTGTTCAACCGCATGGGCCTGAAGATTGCCGTGATCGGCCTGACCACCGATGATACGGCGAAGATCGGCAACCCGGAGAACTTTACCGACATTCTGTTCCATAAACCGGCCACCGAAGCGAAAGCGGTGGTGGAAGAGCTGCGTGCAACAGAGAAGCCTGACGTGATTATTGCTGCCACCCATATGGGGCACTATGACAACGGCCAGCACGGTTCCAACGCCCCGGGCGATGTGGAGATGGCGCGCGAGCTGCCTGCCGGTTATCTCGATATGATCGTCGGCGGCCACTCGCAGGACCCGGTGTGTATGGCGAAAGAGAATGTGAAGCAGGCCGACTATGTACCGGGCACCCCCTGTACGCCGGACCGCCAGAACGGCACCTGGATTGTGCAGGCGCACGAGTGGGGCAAATATATTGGCCGCGCCGACTTTACCTTCCTGAACGGCAAGCTGACGCTGGAGCACTACGAACTGGTGCCGATCAACCTGAAACATAAGATTACCAACGCTGACGGCAGCAGCAGCTGGGTGAACTACACGCCTGAAATTGTCAAAAACAGCGCCATGCAGAAACTGCTGACGCCGTTCCAGAAAAAAGGCGAAGCGCAGCTCGGCGTAAAAATCGGCAGCGTCAATGGCCATCTGGAGGGGGATCGCAGCAAGGTGCGCTTTGTACAGACCAACATGGCACGCCTGATCCTTGAAGGGCAGATCGACCGCACCAAAGCCGATTTCGCGGTGATGAGCGGTGGCGGCGTGCGTGATTCGATTGAAGAGGGCGCAATAACCTATAAAGACGTGCTCAAGGTGCAGCCGTTTGGCAACACGCTGGTGTATGTCGATATGAAAGGCAGCGAGGTGGAAAAATATCTGGCGGTGGTGGCCAATAAGCAGGTGGATTCCGGGGCTTACGCTCAGTTTGCCCGCGTCAGCCTGGTGGCCGACGGTACGGGCGTCAGCGCGGTGAAGATCAATGGTCAGCCGCTGGATGCGGAGAAAACCTACCGCATGGCGACGCTAAGCTTTAACGCCACCGGCGGTGACGGTTACCCGGTGATTGATAAGCTGCCGGGCTACGTGAATACCGGCTTTGTCGATGCGGAAGTGCTGAAACAGTACATTGAGAGCCACTCACCGCTCGACGTGGCGAAATACCAGCCTGCCGGAGAAATTGTCTATCAAAAGGGCGGAGAACAACCGGCCGAGAGTGCAAAGCCGGTAGAGGATGAGAAGCCGCTGGCACCGAAGAAATGGCGCCAGGCGAAAATCGATACTGCCATGCGTTAACGGATTTTTTTCTCCAGGGGTCGGCCGCTTTTTGGGTCGACCCAAACGTCAGCCTGCGGGCGGACCGAAACAGCGGGGCCGCCCCGACAAATCCGTTCCCGCACTTTATCGTACAGCCAGTTATACAACATGGTGTAAGGCAGGAAGAACAGGAAAAACGCCACTTCAATCAGGAATGCCTGCCACAGCGAAATGCCCAGCATCCAGGCTGCAATCGGCAGGCCGATAAGAATAAATCCACCCTCGAAGCCCAGCGCGTGCAGCACGCGTAATCCCACTCCTCGCTTAACCTTATTACGCGGCCACAAGCGGTCAAAACCGGCGTTATAAATCATGTTCCAGACCATTGCTACCGTTGACAACATAATTGCCAGCGCGCCCATCTGGAATAACGGTTTATCCATCACCCACGCGGCCAGCGGCGAAACAATCGCAATCGCCAGAACCTCAAAACCTGCGGCGTGAAAGAACCGTTCTTTCAGGGAACGACCAGACATAGTGAACTCCATTATTTTCAGTAAAACAGGGCGAGTAAATTGCCTTTGGGGCCTGGCATGCCTGGCCCGAATATGTTGGTCATTATCCGCCGTTTTTTTGCTAAGATAAAATGACTATCCATCGATAAAAGCGATATATCTATGCGCTACTCCCCGGAATCTCTTGAAGCCTTCGTTCAGACTGTAGAAAGCGGTTCGTTCTCGGCGGCGGCGCGTGCGCTGCGCAAAAGCCAGTCCACCGTCAGCACGGCGGTGGCCAATCTGGAAAGCGATCTTGGCTTCACGCTGTTTAACCGCGAGGCGCGCACCCCGGTGCTGACCGAAAACGGCCAACGGGCGCTGGCGCAGGTGAAAGAGATCCTCGCGGCGTCATCACAGCTGGATGAGCTGGCAATGCGCCTGGCGGGGGAGGTGGAACCCTGTCTGCGGCTGGCGATCTCCGATTTCTGGCAGGCGGATTATCATGAATCGCTGCTGCAGCGCCTCTCTGCGCGTTACCCGGACATTGAGTTTGAGTGCATGATTGCCGAGGATGCCGACGTTATCGATCTGCTGCAAAATGGCCGTGCGCACATTGGCGTGGTGCGGGTGCAGCAGCACTACCCGGTGGATATCTGCGTGCAGCGCTTGCAGGTTGAAGCGCAGATGGCGATCTATCTGCATCAGGATCATCCGCTGGCGCAGCAGGCGCAGGTCAGTGAAGCGGAGTTAAAACAGCTGCGCCAGCTGCGGCTCAATACCTGGGTGGAGCAGCAGCCCGCACCGGCCGGAAAAGTGTGGCTGGCACCGTCGTATCTGCTGCTGCTGGAGATGGCTGAGCAGGGTTTTGGCTGGAGTATTTTGCCGCGCTGGCTCACCGAACAGTTTGGTCATCAGCTGCTGCGCGAGCTGCCGGTGGCGGGCTGGCCGCAGAATATTCAGGTGGATGCCGTCTGGTCACGCCGGGCGCCGCCGGGGCCGGCAGGGCGCTGGATGATCGATCAGCTGATTGCCCAGCGATCGGACTAATCGCGTTTGGCGATATCGGCGAAGCGGGCGTCGAGCAGCTGCGCCAGATCCTGCGGGGCCAGCTCGATATCCAGCCCGCGGCGACCGCCGGAGACATAAATGGTGGCAAACTGCTGCGCCAGCTGGTCGATAACCGTCGGCAGGCGTTTTTTCTGCCCCAGCGGGCTGATGCCGCCCAGCAGATAACCGCTGCTGCGCTGCGCAAACTGCGGATCGGCCATTTCGACCTTTTTCGCCCCCAGCGCTTTCGCCACCTTTTTCAGATCCAGCTGTCCGGCAACCGGGGTGACCGCCACGGCCAGCGTCTTATTGTCACCATTTAGTGCGATCAGCAGCGTTTTATACACCCGATCCGCATTGAGATTGAGCTTGCGCACCGCCTCATCGCCAAAATGCGTTTCGCTGCTGTCGTGCTCGTAAGGGTGCAGCGTAAATGTGACCTTTTGTTTTTCAAGCAGTTTTACTGCGGGTGTCATAATCACTCACCTTCTTTGCGCGACATGATAAAAGAGTGAACCTCTGATGAATAAAAAACTGGCGAAATTTTGCGCTTTGAGCGACAATCTGGCCCGCGTCAGCCCGAGGGCTGAGACGATAACAAAAATCATAAAAATGTTGTTATTGACGGGCCGATTTCAACATCGGCCTTTTTTTTATGCTTTTTTCAGCAGGCCGGGCAGGTTGCCTTCGCCGTAAAGGTGCAGCGCGCCGACCGCCACCACGTAACGTCCCGGCGGGAGCTGGCGCAGCAGCTGGCTCCACTGCTGATTGCGCTGATGCATCAGCAGGTCGTTGAGACTGCTGCTGAAGGTGTTCGGCAGCTCCAGCTTGCCGAGGCTGCCCGGCGGCGCTTCCAGCCACCAGCTGACCATAGTTTGCAGCAGGCGGGCGTTGGTGTGCCAGTGCTCCAGCGTGTCCTCCAGCAGCGGCAGTCCGTTGTCCGGCAGGGAGTTCAGCAGCGCCAGCTGGGTTTCCGGCCCCTCCAGCTCAATCACCTTTTTTTCCAGCCCGCGCGCGGCCTGCAGCAGCTGATAGTCGATGCCGCAGTCGGCGTGCAGCCCAAGGCGCTGAGCCTGCTGCGCCTGCAGCATCAGCGCCACCTGCCAGGCGGGCAGCGTGTCGATGCGCTCCGGGGAGATCCCCAGCTCTGCCGCCCGCTGTTGCAGGGTGCTGAGCTGCTCAGCGCTGAGGCGCTCTGCCAGCGGTGGGCAGACTGCGCTGTCGCTGAACGGCGAGCCACCGGCGGTAATATCGGCCTCCACTATCAATGCGTCGGCCTGGCGTAAACGCGCCATCAGCACGGCAGGCAGCGGCAGCATATTGCGCGTGCCCATATGAATACTGCCGACCAGATGCAGCCGGCAGTCGCCCAGCATGACGTCCAGCGCCGGATAGCTGTAGTTCACCGGCCAGAACCTGTCGCGTAGCGCCCGCAGTACCTGCACAAGATTCCTCATCATTTCCCGCCTCATCCGTTTAGTGCCACCATGCTAACGCGATAACTCGCTGACGGACAGGGCAAAACGAAGCGCAGCCGCGAGGATTCAGTGCTGCGGCGGACGATAGCGGATCAGGCGGTTGGCGTTGCTGACCACGGTAATCGAAGAGAGCGCCATTGCTGCGCCGGCCACCACCGGGCTGAGCAGCGTGCCGGTCAGCGGGTAGAGCACCCCGGCCGCGATCGGGATCCCCGCCGCGTTATAGATAAACGCCCCAAGGAGATTCTGTTTCATATTACGCAGGGTCGCTTTGGCGATGGATAACGCATCGACCACCGCATTCAGATCCTGGCGCATCAGGGTAATCGCCGCCGTTTCAATCGCCACATCACTGCCGCCGCCCATGGCAATGCCGACATCGGCCTGTGCCAGCGCCGGGGCATCATTGATGCCGTCGCCAATCATCGCCACCTGCTGGCCCTGCTGCTGCAGGTGGGCGATCGCTGCGGCTTTACCCGCCGGTAATACGCCCGCAATCACCCTGTCGATCCCGGCTTCGCGCGCAATGGCAGAGGCGGTGATTGGGTTATCCCCGGTCAGCATCACCAGCTGATAACCGCGCTGGTGCAGGCGCTGCAGCGCGCCGACGCTCTCCTGGCGCAGCGGATCGCGGATGGCAAACAGGGCGACAAGGTGGCCGTCGGCGGCCAGCAGCACCGGAGTAGCCCCCGTCTCTGCCAGCTTATCCATCTGCTGCTGCACGCTATCGGTGGCAATCTGCTGCTGCGCCATCAGCGCGGGGTTACCCAACAGCAGCGGAATGCCGTCGAGTATGCCGCTGACGCCCTGGCCCGGTATGGTACGAAATTGCGCAATGTCCGGCAGGGAGCTAAGGCCCGCACGCGCGACGATTGCCTGCGCCAGCGGATGGCCGGAACCCTGCTCCAGCGCGGCAGCCTGGCGTAATACCGACGCCTCATCGGCCCCGTTAAACAACTGAATCGCGACCACGCGCGGCTTGCCCTCGGTCAGGGTGCCGGTTTTATCGAACACCAGCGTGCTGAGGGTGCTGGCCCGTTGCAGTGCATCGGCATCGCGCACCAGCACGCCAAACTCGGCGGCGCGCCCGACGCCGGCAATAATCGACATTGGCGTGGCCAGACCGAGCGCACAGGGGCAGGCGATGATCAGTACGGTGGTGGCGATCACCAGCGTGTAAACGATTTGCGGGGCGGGGCCGAACAGATACCAGACGGCGGCGCTCAGCAGCGCAATCACCACCACGGTGGGAACAAAGATCGCCGAGATCTTATCCGCCAGCTGGCCGATCGCCGGCTTGCTGCTCTGCGCCTGGCGCACCAGCTGGATAATGCGCGACAGGGTGGTATTTTTGCCAATCGCATCGGCCCGCAGCAGCACGCTGCCATCCTGCATCACCGTTCCGGCATGCAGCGTATCGCCTGCAGATTTCTGCTGCGGAACCGCTTCCCCGGTCAGCATGGCCTCGTCCAGCCAGGCTTCGCCCTGGATAATCGTGCCGTCAACCGGCACGCGATCGCCGGTGTTGACCCGAAGCGTCATCCCCAGCGTTACAGCGCTGAGCGCCAGGGTCTGCTCGCCCCGGTCAGTGACCACGCGCGCCGTCGGTGGCGTCAGGTCCAGCAGCTTTTCCAGCGCCTGCGACGAGCGCTGGCGCGCGCGCTGCTCCAGCATATGCCCAAGGTTAATCAGGCCGATGATCATCGCGCTGGCTTCATAGTAGAGGTGGCGGGCGGCCATTGGGAACAGGTCGGGCCACAGGTTGACCGCCATGGAGTAAAGCCAGGCCGCCGCGGTGCCGAGCGCCACCAGGGTATCCATCGTTGCCGTACGGTTGCGCAGGCTTTTCCACGCGCCGCGGTAGAAGTGCCCACCGGCAATCGCCATCACCAGCAACGTCACTACGCCAACCATCAGCCAGCCGCTGCGGTTGGTGGCGCTCAACATCATATTGTCGCCGACCATGCCCCACAGCATCAGCGGAATACCGAGCGCCAGCGCCAGCGCCGCCTGCCAGCGAAAACGCTGCACTGCGGCCTGCGCGCTCTGCTGCTGCTTTTCCTGCCGCTTAACGTCATCTTCGATGATTTCTGCGCCATAGCCGGCACGCGTCACCGCGTCAATCAGGGACTGCGGCTGCGCCGAACCCAGCACCAGCGCGCTGCGCTCGGCCAGGTTCACCCGCGCCTGGCTAACGCCGTCCACCTCCTGCAGCGCATGCTGCACGCGGCTGACGCAGCTGGCGCAGCTCATGCCGTCAATCAGCAGGTGAAAACTCTCTGCCGGAAGCGTGGCATTATCCGCTGTCAGCGCTTCCGGCTGAGTTTCTGAGTCTGTCAGCGGATCAGCCTTTGGGTGTGAACCGTCCTGCGCGATGCGGGCATGGTAGCCCGCCTGCTCAATCGTGGCGATCAGCTGTTCGGCACTGGCGTCGCCGGAAATGCGTGCAGCATCAATGCTGACTTCCGCCAGTTCAACATCCGGGCGTTTTTCCAGCGTCTCTTTCACCCGCTTCACGCAGTGGCCGCAGGTCAGACCGTCGAGAGCCAGTAAGGTTATTTGCGACATATCATCACTCCTGTTAATCCGGTTTGACCCGGAACTGTTTTTGCATTAGTTATGGAGGTTAAACCTTCCATCAAGGGGAAGGTCAAGGGGGCGATAATGAACATTAGCGACGTGGCAAAAAAAACCGGCTTAACCAGTAAAGCGATTCGTTTCTACGAGGAGAAAGGGCTGGTGACGCCGCCGCTGCGGACGGAAAACGGCTATCGCAGCTACAGTGCCAAACAGCTGGAGGAGCTGACCCTGCTGCGCCAGGCCCGCCAGGTGGGGTTTACTCTGGATGAGTGCCGTGAAATGGTCAGCCTGTTCAACAACCCGCAGCGCCATAGCGCCGATGTCAAAGCGCGCACGCTGAGCAAAGTGGCGGAGATTGAAGCGCATATCACCGAGCTGCAGCTGATGCGCCAGAAGCTGTTAGACCTGGCAGCCAGCTGCCCCGGTAATGACGGGGCCGACTGCCCAATCATCGATCATCTGGCGGGCTGCTGCCACAGCGCGCAACGCAGTTAGCCGGTGCGGCGCACCACGCGCAGCGTGATCCCTTCCACCGCCACCACCACAATGTCGCTTCCCGCAGGCAAATCTTCCTCCGCCTGCACGCGCCAGTTACCGTCCCCAATGCGCACATGGCCGAAGCCGTTGACCAGCGGCGCATCCAGCGTCAGCTGGCGACCCACCATCTGCTGACCGCGCTGGTTCAGGGTGGAAGGGGGCTGGTGGCGATCGCGGCCTTTCAGCCAGCTGTACCACCACAGCGCGGCGAGAATGGTCAGCACGGCGAAGCTCAGCCCCTGCCATGCCCACGGCATCGGCACCAGCCACACCAGCAGGCTGACCAGCACCGCCGCCACGCCGCTCCACAGCAGATAGCCGCTGGCGCCGAGCATCTCGGCGGCCAGCAGCAGGCCGCCCAGCGTCAGCCACAGCCACCACGGATTGGCTAACAGCTCATCCAGCAGCATCACCGTTTACGCTCCGCTTTGCTTTCGCCCAGCAGTTCACCGATCCCGGCGATGGAGCCCATCAGGCTGCTGGCATCCAGCGGCATCATCACCACTTTGCTATTGCTGGAGGAGCCGATATTTTGCAGCGCGTCGGTATATTTCTGCGCCACGAAGTAGTTAATCGCCTGAATATCCCCGGCGGCAATCGCCTCGGACACCATTTTGGTGGCCTGCGCTTCCGCTTCGGCCCCGCGTTCACGCGCTTCGGCCGCGAGGAATGCCGACTGACGCTCGCCTTCCGCTTTCAGGATCTGCGACTGCTTCTCGCCTTCGGCGCGCAGGATTGCCGCCTGACGTACCCCTTCCGCTTCGAGGATATCGGCGCGCTTGGTACGCTCGGCCTTCATCTGCGCGTTCATCGACGCAATCAGTTCGGCAGGCGGGCGCACGTCGCGGATCTCAATACGGGTAATTTTGATGCCCCACGGGTTGGTGGCTTCATCGACAATATGCAGCAGGCGGGTATTGATGTTATCGCGCTGCGACAGCATCTCGTCCAGCTCCATCGAACCAAGCACGGTACGCATGTTGGTCATGGTGAGGTTGATGATCGCCAGCTCAAGGTTGCTGACCTCATAGGCGGCGCGCGCCGGGTCGACCACCTGGATAAAGCACACGGCATCGATGGTGACGCTGGCGTTATCTTTGGAGATGATCTCCTGTGAGGGGATATCCAGCACCTGTTCCATCATATTGATTTTACGACCTACGCGATCCATAAACGGGACCACCAGGTTCAGGCCAGGCTGCAGCGTATTGGTGTAGCGACCGAAACGTTCCACGGTCCACTGGTAGCCCTGCGGAACAATTTTAATCCCGGACCAGACAAGGATCAGTGCCAGAACGATAATGACGGGAATCACAGTAAACATAAAATAACCTCCGGATTGTTATTATTGTAGGGGCTGATGGCGTTACCTGCCGCCCCTGTCTGGCACCTGTGCCAACCGTGGAGGGTTGACCGAAAAAGAGGGTCAACCCCTACGGGTTCATGCTTTGCACAACGGTAGGGGACGACCCTCTTTTTCGGTCGTCCGGTGCGTGAATCATTTGTAGGGGACGACCCTCTTTTTCGGTCGTCCGGTATGTGAATCATTTGTAGGGGACGACCCTCTTTTTCGGTCGTCCCGCTCTTAGTACAGCAGAGAATAGAGCTGACGACGGTATTTCGCGGCCAGCGCATCGCCGGTCCCCAGCGCGGCGAGGATCTCCTGCAGCATCTTACGCGCCTGACCATCGGCCGCGCCGAGATCTTTCTTCAGATGGCTGAACAGCAGCTCCAGCGCCTCTTCATTGCGCCCGACCTGGTGGAACTGCAGCGCCAGCTGGGTGGCCAGCTCGACGTTATCCGGCTCGGCTTCAATCTGCTGCTGCAGCTGCTGAATTTCCGGCGTATCCGCCGCCTGCTTCAGCAGGTCAATCTGCGCCACCAGCCCCTGATAGCGGGTATCCTGGTCCTGCAGCGGCACCACTTTCAGCACCGCTTCGGCTTCTTCACTGCGGTTGAGGCCAATCAGCACTTCCGCCAGCAGGAAGCCGATCTCGCTGTTCTGATTGCTCAGCGCCCATGCATCCTTCAGCAGCGGCAGCGCATCAATCAGCTTGCCTTCGTCCATCAGCTGCATCGCCTGCTGCGCTAACAGCTGCTCTTTTTTCGGCAGCACTTTTTCCAGCAGGGCGCGCACCGCGTCTTCCGGCTGCGGACCCTGGAAGCCGTCAACCGGCTGGCCGTTCTGGAACAGGTAGACGGTCGGAATCGAACGCAGGCCAAACTGCTGCGCCACGGCCGGCTCGGCATCACAATCCAGGCGCGCCAGAATGAACTGTCCGGCGTACTCCTGGGCCAGGCGGTCAAGCAGCGGCGTCAGCTGCTCGCAGTGCTGGCTGCGGCCGGACCAGAAGTAGAACAGAACGGGGATCTGCATCGACTGTTCCAGCGTCTGGTGCAGGTTGGTTTCGTTAATCTCGACGATCGCGGCTTGTGGTGACATGAATTTCATCTCTTTAATGACTGATGTTGCTAACTGTATGGGGGCAGAGGCCGCAGCTTCAAGGCCCGTAGGCTAATTCTGGCTTAATAACCGATCCATCATCCAGCCCGGCAGTAAACGGCGTAACGCGCTGAGCGCGTGTGCGACCAGCGTTACAGGATAGCGCAGGCGCGGGCGGCGGCTCTCCAGCGCGTGCCGCAGCTTGGGCAGAATCGCCTCCGGCGGCAGCGTGAACCGCGCGGCAATGCCGGGGTTCTTCACCGGCTGGTCCTGCTGCGACTGATGGACGTTATCGGTGAAGCGGGTGTGGATCGGGCCAGGTTCGATCAGGCTGACGCGCACGCCGCTGCCGTGCAGCTCCATGCGTAACGCATCGGACCAGGCTTCCAGCGCATACTTACTGGCGGCGTAAGCCCCGCGCTTCGGCGTAGAGATCAATCCCATCACCGAGCTGGTGTTAATAATGCGCCCGCTGCCGCCATTGATCAAAGCCGGCAGCAGCAGGGTGGTGAGCTGGTGGGTGCCAAACAGATTGGTGGCGAACTGCTGCTCCAACTGCTGGCGGGAGATCGACTGCAGCGGGCCATACAGCCCGAAGCCGCCGTTGTTAAACAGCCCATAGAGATCGCCCCCGCACAGCGTGAGGATCTGCGCGGCGGCCCGCTCAACGCTGGCAGCATCGTCGAGGTCGAGCAGCACGCCGCTGAAACCCAGCTGGTTCATGCGCTCTACATCCTGCGGTTTACGGCAGGCGGCAATCACATGGTAGCCGCGCCGCAGCAGATCGTTGGCGGATACCAGACCGATACCGCTGGAACTCCCGGTAATCACTATCGATTTTTGCATTTCTTTACCTGCTATGGCGCCCAACGCCGGGTTACTCATGCTTAACTAGGGGGGCCAGTTCTTTTGCCATCAGTTCGGCAATAAAAGGCTGCGCCGCCGGATTCGGGTGGATCCCGTCATCCTGCATCCACTCCGGCTTCAGGTAGACCTGCTCCATAAAAAACGGCACCAGCGGGATTGAATACTGCTTTGCCACTTTGGGATAGATGGCGGCGAAGGATTGCGTATAGCGTTTGCCGTAGTTGGCGGGCAGCATCACCTGCATCAGCAGCGGCTGCGCGTTTGCCGCCTTTACCTGGCTAATGATCTGGTTCAGATCCTGCTCTACCTGCTGCGGCGGGAAACCACGTAAACCGTCGTTGCCCCCCAGCTCAATCAGTACCCAGCGCGGCTGATGCTGTTTCAGCAGCGCCGGCAGACGTGCCAGTCCCTGCGTCGCGGTATCGCCACTTATGCTACCGTTAACAATCAACGGCGACTTTTGCCACTTATCATTGAGTAACGCAGGCCATGCGGCCGTGGCGGACATGCGGTAACCGGCACTCAGACTGTCGCCCAGCACCAGCAGCGTATCTGCCGCCGTCGCACGCAGCGTCATCAAGGCTAATAATAACAGGACAGGGTAATGCCAGCGGAAAACATTCTTGAAGTTCATCGTCTTAGTAAGTCCGTCGGTCAGGGTGATCATCATCTTTCCATCCTTACCGGAGTTGAGCTGGTTGTCAAACCGGCTGAAACCCTCGCGCTGATCGGCGAGTCGGGATCGGGCAAGTCGACGCTGCTCGGAATTCTGGCCGGGCTGGACGACGGCAGCGAAGGCGAAGTGCTGATGCTCGGCCAGCCACTGCACAAGATGAACGAAGAGCAGCGCGCGGCGCTGCGGGCGAAAAACGTCGGCTTCGTGTTCCAGTCGTTTATGCTGGTGCCGACCCTTAACGCGCAGGAAAACGTCCAGCTACCCGCCCTGCTGCGCGGCGACAGCGACCGCCAGAGCCGCGAACAGGCCGCCGCGCTGCTGGCCCAGCTGGGGTTAGGCGAGCGCCTGACGCACCTGCCCGCGCAGCTTTCCGGCGGGGAACAGCAGCGCGTGGCGCTGGCGCGCGCGTTTAACGGCCGCCCGGCGCTGCTGTTTGCCGATGAGCCGACTGGCAACCTCGACCGCAAAACCGGCGACCGTATTGCCGACCTGCTGTTTTCCATGAACCGCGACTTCGCCACCACCCTGATCCTCGTCACCCACGATGAACAGCTGGCCGCCCGCTGCGACCGCCGCTTGCGCCTGCGCGACGGCAAGCTGTGGGAGGAAGCATGATCTGGCGCTGGTTCTGGCGCGAGTGGAAGTCGCCCTCGCTGCTGATTGTCTGGCTGGCACTGACGCTGGCGGTGGCCTGCGTGCTGGCGCTCGGCTCGCTTAGCGACCGCATGGAGAAAGGGCTGAGCCAGCAGAGCCGCGACTTTATGGCCGGCGACCGCACGCTGCGCAGCGGCAAAGAAGTGCCGGAGGCGTGGCTGGCGCAGGCGCGTGCCGACGGCTTACAGGTCGGGCGCCAGCTGACGTTTATGACCATGACGTTCGCGGGCGATACGCCCCAGCTGGCCTCGGTGAAGGCGGTTGACGATCTCTACCCGATGTTTGGTGAGCTGAGCACTGCGCCAGCCGGGTTAAAACCGGCGGCGGGCACGGTGCTGGCCGCACCGCGACTGCTGGCGCTGCTCGAGCGTAAAGCCGGGGATAACCTCGACGTTGGCGATACCACGCTGCGCATTGCCGGCGAGGTGATTCAGGAGCCGGACGCCGGCTTTAACCCGTTCCAGACCGCGCCGCGCCTGCTGATGAACCTGGCCGACGTCGCGAAGACCGGTGCTATCCAGCCCGGCAGCCGCGTCACCTGGCGCTATAAGTTCTCCGGTACTCCGCAGCAGCTGGCGCGCTACGACAGCTATATCGCGTCGCGGATTACCCCGGAACAGCGCTGGATAAGCGTGGAGAACTCGGAGGATGCGCTGGGTAAATCGATGCAGCGCGCCCAGCAGTTCCTGCTGCTGTCGGCGCTGCTGACGCTGATGCTGGCCATCGCCGCCGTGGCGGTCGCCATGAGCCACTACTGCCGCAGCCGCTACGATCTGGTGGCGGTGCTGAAAACCCTGGGCGCCAATCGCGGCGCGCTGCGGCGGCTGATTGTCGGCCAGTGGCTGGCGGTGCTGCTGCTGGCGGCGATCGTCGGCAGCGCTATTGGCCTCGGCTTTGAAGCGCTGCTGCTGCGGATGCTGCGCCCGGTGCTGCCCGGCGAACTGCCTGCCGCCAGCGCCTGGCCGTGGCTGTGGGCGGTGGGTTCGCTGTTTGTGATTTCGCTGCTGGTCGGCCTGCGACCGTATCGCCTGCTGCTGGCAACCCAGCCGCTGCGCGTGCTGCGGCGCGATGCGGTCGCCGATATCTGGCCGCTGAAGATCTACCTGCCGCTGATGGCGCTGGTGGTGACTGGCCTGCTGGCGCTGCTGGTCGGCGGCAGTAAGCTGCTGTGGGCGCTGGTGGCGGGCATTGTGCTGCTCTCGCTGCTGCTGGGCGCCATCGGCTGGGGCGGTCTGCTGCTGCTGCGCCGCCTGACGCTGCGCAATCTGGCCTTCCGCCTGGCGGTCAATCGCCTGCTGCGCCAGCCGTGGACCACCCTCAGCCAGCTGGCGGCGTTCTCGCTGTCGTTTATGCTGCTGGCTCTGCTGCTGGTGATGCGCGGCGATCTGCTGGACCGCTGGCAGCAGCAGATGCCGCCGGGCAGCCCGAACTACTTCCTGCTGAACATCACCGAACAGCAGGTGCCGCAGGTGCAGGCATTTCTCGAACAGCATCAGGTGAAGCCGGAAACCTTCTACCCGATTGCCCGCGTGCGCCTGACCGGGATTAACCATCAGCCTGCCGACCCGGAGAGGGATAATTCGCTGAATCGCGAGCTGAATCTCACCTGGCTGAAAGATCTGCCGGACCATAATCCGCTGACCTCCGGCAGCTGGCCGCCGCAGCGCGGTGAGGTGTCGATTGAGCAGGAGCTGGCCGGGAGACTGGGGGTGAAGCTCGGGGATACGCTGACCTTTACCGGCGATACGCAAGAGTTCAGCGCCAGGATCACCAGCATGCGTAAAGTCGACTGGGAGAGCCTGAAGCCAAACTTCTTCTTTATCTTCCCGCCGGGCGCGCTCGACGGCCAGCCGCAGACCTGGCTGACCAGCTTCCGCCTTGACAATAACAGCGCGCTGCTGGCCCAGCTCAACCGCCAGTTCCCGACGCTCAGCCTGCTGGATATCGGCAGCATTATGCGTCAGATAGGGCAGGTGCTGGCGCAGGTTAGCCAGGCGCTGGAGATTATGGTGGTGCTGGTGACGGCCTGTGGCGTGCTGCTGCTGCTGGCGCAGATCCAGGTCGGGATGCGTCAGCGCCGTCAGGAGCTGGTGGTGTACCGCACGCTCGGCGCCAGCAAGAGGCTGCTGCGCGGCACGCTGTGGTGCGAGTTTGCGCTACTCGGTCTGGTTTCCGGCGTGGCGGCCGCCATCGGTGCGGAAGCGGCGCTGTGGGGGCTGCAGCGCAAGGTATTCGACTTCCCGTGGCAGCCGGATTACGTGCTGTGGGGGGCGCTGCCGTTAACCGGTGCGCTGCTGCTGTCGATCTGCGGCGGCTGGCTGGGTATTCGTCTGCTGAAGGGCAAGGCGTTGTTCAGAGGGTATTACGCGGGATAAGGTGATTTTTGTGGGTCGACCGATAAAAAAGGTCGACCCCTACGAATAGTGGGGCGAAAGTTTTGTAGGGGCTGACCCTCTTTTCCGGTCAGCCCGCAAACGGCATCACCCGAGTTTTTCCACCGCCCACCGTGGCAACCGGATTACCTGCTGTGGAAGGTATTACGCGGGGGAGGTGATTTTTGTGGGTCGACCGAAA